>Ga0123356_10000935_pt1 | contig 32288 bp, 20 predicted proteins | sample TergutEmb28metaG_2_FD_92546 | JGI IMG/M metagenome (GOLD analysis project Ga0123356, IMG submission 92546) | Embiratermes neotenicus P3 segment gut microbial communities from Petit-Saut dam, French Guiana - Emb289 P3 | ecosystem: Host-associated > Arthropoda: Insects > Digestive system > Gut ...
GAATGTTCTGGACGGTGCGTGGAGCTAACGCCATTATCGCCCTCCGCTGTTGTGAGCTGAGTGGCAAATTCGAGGATTACTGGTCACGCCGGGCGCGGGCCTAAACTTTAAAGTCGCGCACCCGCGCCCAAAGCCCTTCGCGCGGTCGGATTAGCGGATTTGCCGACATTTATTACCAAGCGGAATTAATCGTCAATGAGCACAACGCTGTCGCCTTGCAAGCTGCGACCGAAGATGCACTCAACTGCAATCCTAGCCTTGATATGCCTGGCGTTGCAGGGAGGCTTGCAGAACAAGCGGCTGAGCGGGTATTTGCACTGGGGGAACAGGACAATCGGGTCTCGTTTGCATCATTGCGCTTCGGCGTCCGGCGTTTACTCCTATGGAAACGCAGGTGCGAGCTTCTGAGGACTTGGCGGGGGAAGTCTATTCCCGCCTGTTCGAGAAGAGTCATTTCTTCTGCCGTAAGCTGAAGTGGCCGATATTCTGCCCAAAACTCGTACGTTCCGGGAGCTTGTTCCACCACAAACAACTCGGATCTTTTGTAGCTTTTGGTCAGCGATTCACCCGGCTGTAGTCTTCTCCAGGACTTTGCTTGTTCGAGAATCCCCGGGATCTCAGAAAGCCCCCCTCCGCACCCACCGCCTACTCCTGTTTTTTGCGGAGGCGAAAACTCAAACTTCAAGATCAAGGTCCCGGAATATGTCCCTATGCAGGGCGATAGAGGCGGGATTCTTACTTCGTGATCGCCGACATTAACAAAGACGAAAGAGAACGTGTCCGGCACGCCGTTAATCAATTGGTGTGCAGCTAAGTGCAGTTCCAACTTCGATTGCGCTTGCAGGGTCAAGGAGAGCAGAAGAACGACGCTCAGACCAGTAATGCTGTACGGATTACGGATTTTCCAAATCATCACCCACCGATTACGGCTCCCACGCCGTGTCCGCGAACTACATCAGCTTCGTTCAGATGGTTTATGTTACCAGGCGTTTGCTTAAATCGACCTTCCCACGGTAAACCTCCCCAAAGATTCGTGTCTCCGGACCGGCAGTTGCAGCAATCCCATCTGCTACGGCACCGGAGGCCGCCCGAAATGCGTCACAAGAAAGTGAAAGCGAACTATCGCCGGATCGTGTTGCGTTTGCCGGATCTGGACCACGTAAAAACCGCCGTGCTCAATAGCCTCACATCCCCGGCGTCACGGCGAGTGTATCAGTACGCCATTGAAAAATTCATTGCCTGGTACTGTTCGGAACCGCGGATCGCATTCAATCGAATCGTTGTGGTCCGCTACCGAATTCATCTGGAATCCTGCTCGCTGGCGGCTAACACGATCAACCAGCACCTCGCAGCCGTAAGGCGTCTAGCCCACGAAGCAGCGGATGCAGGTCTCCTCAGCCCCGACCTCGCCGCCGGCATCGCGCGCGTCAAGGGCGTAAAGCAACTGGGTCAGCGGGCTGGTAATTGGCTCACTCAGGATCAGAGTTCAACCGTTCTGAGGCGGGCTCGTGGCGAAAGCCTCAGGGCAAAAAGGGACTGTGCAATGTTGGCCATGCTATTCGGTTGTGGGTTGCGACGATCTGAGCTAGTCGGATTAGACCTGGGTGATGTCCAAACACGGCAGGGGCACTGGGCCATCGTCGACCTGATTGGCAAAGGCGGCCGTATCCGCACCGTTCCCATTCCTCATTGGGCAAAGCGGGCGCTGGACGAGCTGGACGAATGGATCTCAGCTGCGGGAGTCACCACAGGAAAGATATTTCGGGCAGTGGCTAGAACCGGCAAAGTTTGGGGTTCCGGTATCTGCGAAAACGTTGTCTGGTACGTAGTCCGACGCTGCTGTCAAAGAGTTGGGTTGGAGCACATTGCGCCGCACGATTTGAGGCGGACCTGTGCAAAACTTTGTCATTCGAATGGCGGAGAGCTCGAACAGATTCAATTCCTGCTGGGGCATGCATCTGTGCTGACGACGGAGCGCTACCTGGGATGCAAACAGAACCTTAGACATCCAGTGAACGATCTGTTCGATCTCAGAATCGATGCTCCGCTCGATGATAACGGGCCAGAGCCTTCGCCGCGTTTGGAAACCTCGCAACAGACAGTCGGAAGCCAGCGCGATGATTCTGAATGTGAGGGGGTCTCACCGGGGAGGTGCAAGGGTGCAAGGCCACCACACCAAATTGCGGAATCGGATACCGAACTAAACCCTTGATATTCCGCGACAGCCTAGAATAAAATTCCTGCCGTTTCAAATTTATGGGTTATTTCAAAGGTGTTCTGACTGCGATCACTGCCTTGTTTCTGGCCCAATGCGCACCAGGGTCGTGGTCAATGTTCAGGGGTATCTCTCAAGAGAAGGCGACTGGATTAGCAGCAGTCGCGGGGGGCTTCCTCGAAGCTTTGTTCTCGCCTCTGTTTTGGCTAGTGGCAGGGTTGCTGTTCGCGCTATTGTTTGCGGCAGGTCGGTTCGGAAATAAAGCGCGCTAAGAATATTGCTATTCTGGCTTCCGACCATTACATGCTCCACATTAGCCCTCGCGATATTGGCAATATTTGGCGTCTTAATTTTGGCCCGACCACGATAAAAAAACTGCACGGGTAGTGCTCACAATTCAGATCCGCAGTCAACGAGCGCTATGGGGATATAAGCGCCAACTGCCAGAAAGTCACACTTCTTTCGGAGGGTGTTCGACAGTGCCGAACTCCTTGCGTATATCTTCTAGAAGTCCGAGTCCACCCTGCGCTGCAAAGAAATCAATGTACTCGTCATGGCTGAAGAATGCGTTTACGTAGTCGGCCTGAGTCAAGATGTATCCGCCCCAGCCGTTCAAAATAGCAATTTGCAGAAAGGATGTCAGGTCTTCCGCTTCGTGGCCGAGAAACAAATGGCCGGGTGCTTCATGAAGCAGACGAAGATCACCGTAACTTTGCCTGAGTTTGTAATACAGATGCCAGTTCTCGCTGCTTCCCCAGATGCCCCACTCCGTAATCCATACCAACGCTGGACTGCGGTACATTAACGAGGTTCCGATCCAATACGCGAGATAAAAAATCCGGCCTGTCGTAGCCGGATAGTGAACGTGCGCTCTATGGATTTCAGGGATGGCGTCAGGCTTTACCCGACTCCGCCCACCAAGCCATTCCTCGCATTCGTCTTTAGTGTAAAAGCGCATCGCGGCTTGATTCTATCAGTGGGATGACCGTCAATTGACACTATTAGGCGTTTGCACTCAGGTTCCCGATCGCGGGTCAATTCGCGGTATAGCGATCAATCATCACGGCTCTGGTGCAGGATTGAAATGGAGCCGCAGCCCTCTCTTCATGGCCAGTCAGGCTGAAAACTCCTCGACGTATTTCGCGGTCCCGATAAGCTCCAGCGTTGCTGAAGTGCCGTGTACACGAACGACATCACCCCAACACTCCAGCGTGAGTTCGATGTCGCCTTGCACATCTAGTGGGATCGGAATCTCGTTGTCGAAAATGATCCCATTTATCCGTATAGAGCCGCCTGAAAGGTAATGGGCAAAGCCGTTGTACGCTTCACGGCTTTCTTGAGAAAACCTGCCCTCAATATCAGCCTTTCCGATGCGAATTACGGCTTCCTGAGTCCAGCCTGTCCCAGGATCAATCCCCGGGCGTCCTTCGGATGAATGTATGTAGACCTTTGGAAAACGCAGCACTGCAACGCCAGCTTCGAACGTGACTTCGTCTAGCGCGGAGTCGTGAATCTCGATGGCTCGGTTTTGCACGAGTCGATTATCTCAAACAGACACGACTGGCGAAACCAGGCGATTGCGTAAATTGACCGGCGGTCGGCGGCCGCTATGGGTCAAGCAGAGTGTTGCCGCGGGAACAATGCTCACAACACCGTGAAGCTTACCGAGGAGGAGGAACAATTACGGGAATCAAATCTCTGCCGTTGCGGCGGTAGGCCGCAAAGTCGGACCGGTCTACCGTGATTACGTGACAATCGCGGATCAGTTCGCTCATTCGAACGATGCACGCATCCGCGAGATCCATCCCTCGATCGTGGTATTTTTTCAACAATGACAGCACGCTTGCCGTTTGGGACGAGAGATCAAAAGCAAGAATGATCTCCCCCGCCTGGATCATTTCCACTATCGCTGTCGGTTCGCCGGTCATGGCGGCGGCTTCCGTCATCGCCTCGGGGCAGGAGAAGAAAGGTGGCCCGAGGCTTTTCAGGGTTTCTCGGGCCCAGCGGTGGTGCGAATCGCGGCGGTTGAGCGCGGCAATCAACGGACCCGCATCCAAAATGTACCTCACCGGAGCTCCTTCCACTTGCGCCGATACGCCTTGTTGGTGCTGAGATCGGCCGGACCGCTTACGGAGCCAAAATGCCGCTCCATCACCGACAATTTGCCGGAGCTTTGGAGACGTGACTTCAACGCCTGTCTAGCGATTTCGCCTTTCGCCAGACCAGTTCTTCGCGCCTCCTCATTCAGCGCATACGCCAGCTCCTCCCCAATCCTTATCGTCAGCGTTTCACCCATGTGTGAGAGTGTAACACAAATCAGGCGACAATGTCCTACGAGGACCTAGTATCGCTCGTGTGGTGTCCCACTAATAACTAGACGGGTGCACGACTTTTAAGTTAGGTTTGCGCCCGGCGGGACTCCCAGTAATCTTCAAATCTGCCACTCAGCTGAGAGCAGCGCAGGGCGATAATGGCATTGGCTCCGCGCACCGTCCAGAACATACCCGACCGTTTCAGCCGGCCCAGCACGGTTTTGCAACCAGCTTCGATGACGCCGGAGCCCACGAATAGACCCTGCTTCCGGAATTTGGGATAGCGCATGCGTTCTTTATTGCCTTCGAAGTAGTTGGCTTCGGCGCGGATCTCTTCCCCTAGTTCGGGATGAGAAGTTGCCGACGAGCGTAGCGAGCCGAGCTGCTCATCCTCGCGCGTAAGCAACAGTCCAAACCACGACGGTGAAAAGCCTACCCCGCAGCGGCTGCTGTAACGGGCGGCTTGCGGTGCCCAGCAGGTGATTGCCCGACAGCACCCTCAGTCCAAGATGGGCAAATTCAAACAGGGCTGCACGTGAAACTTCAGTGCGGCGATCTGCCGGACGGCCTCGTCGACGAGCGAGGCGGGGCAGGACTCGAGGGTGATCGCGAACGGAAGCTTCGACGACGGGTATCCCGGCTTTTGAAAGACGGAATCGATGTTGATTCCGAGTTTGGAGAAAATCGCTGCCAGGGAAGCGATGATGCCGGGCTGGTCGCGAACCGTGAAGCGCAGGTAGTGGCGGGAGATGAAATCTCCGCTGACGGGAAACTCGGGAACTTCGCTCTCGTCTGACCGGGCGTCGTTTCTCTGGCGTGAACGCGCAATCGCAATCAGGTCGCTCACCACGGCGACCGCCGTAGGATTGCCTCCGGCGCCGTGGCCGGCAAACACCGTCTCTCCGCCGTACTTGCCGGTGGACATCACCAGGTTGCGCCCGCCTACGACCTTTCCCAGGGGAGACGACCGGTCGACCAGTGCGGGTTCGACCGAGGCGAACAGCCTGTCGGTGTCCTTTCTCGCCCGCGAGAGCTGGCGAATCGTGCAATCGAGCAGCCTGGCATATTCGAAGTCCACGGGCTCGATCGTCGAAATGGTTCGCGCTGGAATCGTCTCTAAACTTGCGCTGACATGAAGTCCGGTGCGGGCGAGGATCGCGAGTTTTGCGCGCGCGTCCAAACCGTCGATATCGTCGGTGGGATCGGCTTCGGCGAAGCCTAGTCGCTGAGCTTCCGAGAGCGCCTCGGCAAAGGAAATTCCCGCGCTTTCGATCCGGGTCAGGATGTAATTCGAGGTACCGTTCAGAATTCCCGAGAGCTCCACCAGTTCGTCGGCGGCCAAGCCCTCCTCTAAGCCCGAAATGACGGGAACGCCGCCTGCTACCGAAGCGCCGAATGCGATATGCTGCCGGTTTTCCCGTGCCAGGCGGACCAGTTCGGGACCCTGCCGCGCAATGAGCTGTTTGTTGGCGGTTACCACCGACTTTCCGGACTTGAGCGCCCGCCGGATCCAGTCGCCGGCGGGATCGAGCCCCCCGATGACTTCGACGACGATGTCCACGTCGGAGGCGAGCGCGTCGTCGATGTCTTCGGTCCACAATACGGACGACCCCAGCCAGTCGACGCGCTTGCGCTCTACGTTGCGGTTCAAAATGCGGGTGAGGCGAAGCCCGAAGGGGGCCCGCTCGGAGAGAATGCGGGCGACCGAGCTGCCGACGGTGCCGAAGCCGACGATGGCGACGTTGAGCGTTCGCGCCGCCTGGCGGGCGGCGGGAACGGCTTCTTCCTCTGAGAGATTGGCCAAAGGCTTCATAGGATCAGGATTTTCTGCTTGAGACTCAAACCGCCACGACGGCGGCTGCCGCACTTTTCGCTACAGTACCACGCCCGTTGACCCCCGCTGCTTTCGCGGCCCCGTTCTTTTTGCGGCTCGAAGTGGAGCGGGCCGGGAAAAAATGCTCGTGCAGACGGCGCACGGCGCGTGGAACATCGCTCTCCCGGATGACGAAGCTGATGTTGATCTCCGAAGCGCCCTGGGAGATCATGCGCACGTTGACCCCGGCTTCGGCGATGGTATTGAATACGCTGGCGGCGATGCCGGGCTTGCCGTGAATATCTTCGCCGACGAGACAGACGATGGCCTGCTGGTCATCGCAGCTGACGTCGGCAATCTGCTCGAGCTCGTCGAGCAGCGCCCGGGGCAGGCGCGTGGTTTCCATGGTGAACGACAGGCTCACTTCGGAGATGGCGACGATGTCCACCGAAGTCGAATGGCGGTCGAGCGCCTCGAAGACCGAACGCAGGAAGCCGTGCACCATGATCCCGCGCGAAGCCACCACGTTCACGATGCTGATGCCGGTCTTGGCGGTGATCGCGCGGAAGACGTCGCGGCTCGGAGGCGCCTGGGCGGTGATCTCCGTGCCGGTGCTTTTGAGATTGCGCGAATTGAGCACGTAAACCGGGATATTTTTGTGGATGGCGGGAAGCAGCGTCGCCGGGTGAAGGACCTTGGCGCCGAAATAAGCGAGCTCGGCGGCCTCGTTGAAGCCGATGCGCTTGATGGTTCTCGCGCCCGGCGAGAGGCGGGGGTCGGTGGTCATCATGCCTTCGACGTCGGTCCAGATCTCGATACGGCCGGCGTCGAGCGCTGCGCCGACGATGGCCGCCGAATAGTCCGAGCCGCCGCGGCCGAGCGTCGTCGGCACGCCCTCGGCCGTCGCCGCGATGAAGCCCCCCATCACAGGAATGCGCTTCCTGGAGAGCAAGGGAAGAATTTTCTTTTTGCAGCGGTCGCGGATGTCGTTCATTTGCGGGACGGCGCGGGTATGGCTGGCGTCGGTGACGACACAGGCGCGCGAGTCGACCCAGGCGGCATTCAGTCCGCGGACCGCGAACGCGTCGGCGACGATGATGCTCGAGAGCAGCTCGCCAAAAGAAAGCAGGTAATCGCTGCCGCGAGGGGTGAGTTCGCGGACGGCGGAGAGGCCGTTGACGAATTTTTCAAGCTCGCAAAGATAGGTTTCGAGCTTGGGCCGCAGGCTCGCCGCTCGCTTCCGGCCGAGAAGTTCGCCGGCGGTTGCCAGGTGGCGCTCTCGTAACGACTGGACGGCTGCGAGAGCCGTCTCGGAGTTGCCGGAGGAGGCCTCGCGCCCGATCGAAACCAGCTGATCGGTCACCTTGGCCATGGCGCTGACCACCACAATGGGCGACTGATCGCGGCGGGTATCCACAATTTTCGCAACGCGCTCGATCGCCTCGGCGCTTTCGACGGAAGTGCCGCCGAATTTCATGACGATCATAGGCACACCACTGGCGAAGACTTTACAGGCATAAGGGCCCTTACTCACGAAACAAATGAAAACCCACGATCCGCTTGGCCGGCCGTGGGTCTAGAGCAGAATCTTCTGGGTCGCGCTCAACACAGATGCCAGACGGTACTTCGCGTCCCTGGAACGGCGGGAGGCGCGATCGTCTGGAACCCGGGCGCCGCAAGTTTCAATATACCTGAACCGGGTCGGGTGTTGGCGATCAGGTTTTTCGATGGCGACGATCGAAAAGGGTAATTGGCTTTGCGCGAAAGCCCGAGAGACCGGCCGTTGCGTCGAAGGAACGTTGCGGGTCCAGTCGCCGGACTCAACCGGAGCCGGCAAACCGCGCCGGATGGTTCCAGGGGCTGGGGTTGCCGCCGCCGGCCGTTCTTCCATGCGCTTTGCTTTTCTGTTGAAATAGGCCCAGGTCGCCGCGGGGAGGATCTTTGAATTTTCCATCTGCCCAATCGAAATTCTGAATTGTACTTTTGACCCTGAGTCCGATACCAAAGATAGATACAGATCGGACTGCGCGCTCATCTGTAAGCCCCCGGGAGATCCCCATCTGAAGAACTGGAAAACCAATCACGGCCTGCCTCCGGCGCAGGGTCTTTATGATCCGGCGCACGAGCACGACGCCTGCGGAATCGGCTTTGTCGCCAGCGTGCGCGGGGAGCGGAGCCACCAGATCATCGAACAGGGCATTCAGGTCCTGATCAATCTCACCCACCGCGGCGCCTGCGGCTGCGATCCGGAGACGGGCGACGGCGCGGGCGTCCTGATTCAGATCCCGCACGAGTTCTTTCGACGGGAGTGTGAGGCGCTGGGCTTCCCGCTGCCCGAACCGGGCGAATACGCGGTGGGAATGACTTTCCTTCCGGTGGAGAAGCAGCCCCGCCTGAATTGCGAAGGGGTTCTCGAGCGCATCATCCGCGAGGAGGGGCTCACGGTCCTTGGCTGGCGGGACACGCCGGTCAATGGCGACGCCATCGGGCGCGTGGCGCGCAACTCTCAGCCCTATATTGAGCAGATCTTCGTGGGCCGCCCGCCGGAGATGGATGAGGACGGGTTCGAGCGCAACCTGTACGTCGTGCGCAAGCGCGCCGAGAACGAGATCGCCCAGTCTCGAATCGAGGACAAAGAGTTCTTCTACATTCCCTCGCTTTCGGCCCGGACGATTGTCTACAAAGGCCTGCTGCTCGCGCCGCAGATCGCGAACTTCTACAGCGAGCTTTCCGAGCCCGATGTAAGCAGCGCGCTCTGTCTGGTGCACCAGCGTTTTTCGACCAACACCTTTCCCAGCTGGAAGCTGGCGCACCCCTATCGCTACGTCGCCCACAACGGCGAGATCAACACGCTGAAGGGCAATGTCGCGTGGATGCACGCACGGCAGTCGATTCTCGAGTCCCCGCTTTTCGGCGAGGACATCCGGAAGCTGTTCCCCGTCATTGAACCGGCGGGCAGCGATTCGGCGAGCTTCGACAACGCGGTGGAACTGCTGTTTCAGTCGGGGCGCAGCCTGCCCCACGTGATGGCCATGCTGATCCCGGAAGCCTGGGCGGGCAACCCGCACATGAAGCCGGAAAAGCGCGCCTTCTACGAGTACCACTGTTCGCTCATGGAGCCGTGGGACGGGCCGGCGGCGATTGCCTTCACCGACGGACGGGTAATCGGCGCAACGCTCGACCGCAATGGATTGCGGCCCGGCCGATACGTAGTCACCGAGGACGATCTGGTGGTCATGGCCTCCGAGGCCGGCGTGCTGTCGGTTCCCCCGGAGAAGGTGAAGCGAAAAGGCCGGCTGCAGCCCGGGAAGATGTTTCTGGTCGACACCGTCGAAGGCCGGATCATTTCCGACAAAGAAATCAAGGCGCGGCTTTCGGCGCGGCAGCCGTACGCAGAATGGCTGAAGGAAAATCAGATCACCCTCGACCGCCTGCCGGAGCCGGTGCGCGTGCACGCTTCCGACCACGCGACCATCATCTCCCGCCAGCGCGCTTTCGGCTACACCGACGAGGATGTGAAGATGATCATCGAGCCGATGGCGGCCGCGGGCCAGGAGCCTGTCGGCTCGATGGGATACGACGCGCCGCTTGCCTGTTTGAGCGACAAGCCGCAGCCGCTGTTCAACTATTTCCGGCAGCTCTTCGCGCAGGTCACCAATCCGCCCATCGATCCCATCCGGGAAGAGATGGTGATGTCGCTCATCAGCTATATCGGAACCGAGCGGAACATTCTGGACGAGACTCCGGAGAACTGCCACACCCTGAAGCTCGCCCATCCGCTGCTGACCAATCGCGACCTCGAAAAGCTGCGCCGGGTTTCCCAGGGTGACTTGCTTGCGATTACGCTGCCGGCTTTGTTCCGCGCCGAAGATGGCGAGGCGGGCTTGCGCTCTGCGCTCGACGAACTTGCCCGCCGCGCCTCGCTCGCCGTCCGCTCCGGCTATACGCTGCTGATTCTTTCCGACCGCGGGGTGGACAAGGACTACGCGCCGATTCCCAGTTTGCTGGCGCTGGCCGCAGTCCACAATTTGCTGGTTCGCGAAGAAACCCGCACCCAGGTGGCGCTGATCATCGAGTCCGGCGAGCCGCGCGAGGTGATGCACTTTGCCCTGCTCATCGGCTACGGGGCGAGCGCGATCAATCCATACCTGGCCATCGAATCGCTCGAAGACCTCGCCGCGCGCGGGTATCTGCCTGCCGGCGTGACCCTGGACATCGCCGTCCGGCACTTCATCCAGGCGGTCAATAAAGGGCTGCTGAAGACGTTCTCGAAGATGGGCATCTCGACCCTGCAGAGCTATCGCGGGGCGCAGGTGTTCGAGGCCATCGGGCTGAATCAGGAGCTGGTGGAAACCTATTTTGCCGGGACCACCTCGCGCATCGGGGGCGTGGGGCTCGGCGTGCTGGCGCGCGAGGCGCAACTGAAGCACGCCTTCGCCTTCCGTGCGGTGACCGATTCCGACATCGAGCTCGCGGTGGGCGGCAGTTATCAGTTCCGCGTGGACGGCGAGTATCACCTGCTGAACCCGGCGACCATCAGCAAACTGCAGCATAGCGTTCGCGACGGGAACTACCAGACTTTCCAGGAATATGCCGACCTCATCGACCGGCGGAACCAGAACCTCGCCACCCTGCGCAGCCTGATGAAGATCAAGAAGGCGCGCAAGCCCGTGCCGCTTGAGGAGGTCGAACCCGCACGGGAGATCGTGAAGCGGTTTACCACCGGCGCCATGTCGTTCGGGTCCATCAGCAAGGAAGCCCACGAGACGCTGGCCGTTGCCATGAATCGGATCGGAGGCAAGTCCAATACCGGCGAGGGCGGCGAAGACGAAGAGCGCTATCAGAGGGACGCAAACGGCGACTGGCGCCGCAGCGCGATCAAGCAGGTGGCTTCGGCGCGATTTGGCGTGACCGCGAACTACCTGGTCAACGCCGACGAGCTGCAGATCAAGATGGCGCAGGGGGCCAAGCCGGGCGAGGGCGGACAACTGCCGGGACACAAGGTGGACGAGGTGATTGCGCGGCTGCGGCACTCGATTCCGGGCGTCGGGCTGATTTCGCCGCCGCCGCACCACGACATCTACTCGATCGAAGACCTGGCGCAGCTGATTTACGACCTGAAAAACGTGAATCCCCGGGCGCGGGTTTCGGTGAAGCTGGTTTCAGAGATCGGGGTCGGGACCGTGGCGGCCGGGGTGGCCAAAGCGCACGCCGATGTGGTGCTCGTCTCCGGCGACAGCGGCGGCACCGGCGCTTCTCCCCTCAGCTCGATCAAGCATGCGGGAATTCCCTGGGAGCTCGGCCTCGCGGAAACCCAACAGGTTCTTCTGATGAACGACCTGCGCAACCGCATCCGCGTCCAGACCGACGGCAAGCTGCAGACCGGGCGCGACGTGGTCATCGCCGCGCTGCTCGGCGCCGAGGAATTCGGCTTCGCCACCGCGCCCCTGGTGGCGATGGGCTGCATCATGCTGCGCAAATGCCACCTCAACACCTGTTCGGTCGGCATCGCCACCCAGGACCCGGAGCTGCGCCGGAAGTTTTCGGGCGCACCCGAGCACGTGATCAATTTCTTCTTTTTTGTTGCCGAGCAGGCGCGGCGGTACATGGCCGAACTCGGCTTCCGCAAGGTCGACGACATGGTCGGGCGCGTCGACATGCTCGACGTGCAGCCTGCCGTCGACCACTGGAAAGCCCGCGGAGTCGACCTTTCGGCGATTCTCTACAATCCGCCGCTGCCCGGACGCGTGGCGCGGCATTGCATCGAGGCGCAGGACCACGGGCTGGAGAAGGCGCTCGATCACGACTTGATCGCCCTGGCGAAGGAGGCGCTCGAAACCAAGACGCCGGTGGAGATGAGCTTTCCCATTCGCAACATCAATCGCACCGTGGGTGCGATGCTGAGCGGCGAGATTGCGCGGCGCTATGGCTCCGCCGGCCTGCCCGAAGACACCTTGCGCCTCAACTTCGAAGGCTCGGCCGGACAAAGCTTCGGCGCGTTCCTGGCCCACGGCGTCACCATGAGGCTCGAAGGCGATGCCAACGACTATGTTGGCAAGGGGCTCTCGGGCGGACGGCTCATCGTGTATCCGCCCCGGGGCTCCAGGTTCGCGGCGGAAGAGAACATTCTGGTGGGCAACGTGGTGCTCTATGGCGCAACGAGCGGCGAAGCGTTTTTCAGCGGCGTGGCGGGGGAGCGCTTTGCGGTGCGAAACTCCGGTGCGACGGCCGTGGTGGAGGGCGTGGGCGATCACGGGTGCGAGTACATGACCAACGGCCTCATAGTCGTGCTCGGCTCCTGCGGGCGGAATTTTGCGGCCGGCATGAGTGGTGGCATCGCCTATGTCTGGGACGAGAAGGGAGACTTCACCGAGAAGCGCTCGAACCTCGCATCCGTCGACCTCGAACCGGTGGTCGAGCCGCGGGACGCGAAGCTGCTGCGCGGGCTCGTCGAAGAACATTGCAGGCTCACCGGAAGCAAGCGGGCCAGACACATTCTGGACAGCTGGGCTGAGAGTCTGCCGCGCTTTATCAAGGTCTTCCCCCACGAGTTCAAGCGCGTGCTGGGCGTCACCCGCAGCCGCGATCAATACATACCGGGCGAGCCCCTGCCGGTCGAGGAGTTGCGGGAGGCCCTGCATGGGTAAGGCCTCCGGCTTCATGGAGCACAGCCGCGAGACCGCGCCCCGGCGTCCGGCTGCGGTCCGGGTGAACGACTGGTTCGAGATTTACCAGGATTTTGCGGAAGACAAGTTGCGCGCCCAGGGCGCGCGCTGCATGGATTGCGGCGTGCCCTTCTGCCACACCGGATGCCCGGTCAACAATTTGATTCCCGACTGGAACGATCTCGTTTACCGCGGGCGCTTCAAGGAAGCGCTGCGCCAGCTTCACTCGACCAATAATTTTCCGGAATTCACCGGGCGAATCTGCCCCGCGCCCTGCGAAGCCGCCTGCGTGCTCGGAATCAATGAGCCCGCGGTCGCCATCAAGCAGATTGAAAAGAGCATCGTCGAACGCGGGTGGGAAGAAGGCCTGATCCGGGCCGAGCCGCCGAAGCTCCGCACGGGAAAGAAGGTTGGCGTGGTGGGCTCGGGACCGGCCGGGCTGGCGGCGGCGCAGCAGCTCAACCGCCTGGGACACTGGGTCACGGTTTACGAGAAAGCCGATCGCATCGGGGGCCTGCTGCGTTACGGGATCCCGGAATTCAAGATGGAGAAGCACGTCCTCGACCGCCGGCTTGAGCAGATGGAAGCCGAGGGGGTCCGGTTTGTGGCCAACGCCCACGTCGGACACTCGGTCCCGGTTGAGGACCTGCGCCGCGAATTCGATGCCCTCCTCCTTGCCGCGGGCGCCGAGGCCCCGCGCGATTTGAACGTTCCGGGGCGGGAGCTCAAGGGAATTCATTTCGCCATGGAGTTCCTGCCGCAGGCCAACCGGCGCTGCCAAGGCGACGCGCTCGATCCCTCTGCGGAGATCCTCGGCACGGGGAAGCGGGTCATTATCATTGGCGGAGGCGACACGGGGGCCGACTGCCTGGGCACGGTGCACCGGCAAAAGCCCGTTTCCGTGCACCAGTTCGAAATCATGCCGGTGCCCCCGGCCGAGCGTTCCCCGCTTACGCCCTGGCCGCTGTGGCCGCTCCAACTGCGCGTCGAGGGCGCGCACGAAGAGGGCGGCGTGCGCCAGTGGAGCGTGGCGACCGTCGAGTTCACCGGCGATCGAGACGGCAACGTGAAGCAGCTGCACGGCATCGAGGTCGGCCCTGCTCCGAAGTTCGAGCCCGTTGCCGGCACGGAATTCGCGATGGACGCGGACCTGGTTCTGCTCGCCATGGGATTCCTCGGCCCGGTGCGCAGCGGAATGATCGAGCAACTGGGTTTGAAGCTGGATGCGAGAGGCAATGTCGAGACCGGAGCGGACTACATGTCGTCGGTTCCGGGCGTGTTCGCCGCGGGCGATCTGCGGCGGGGACAGTCGCTCGTGGTTTGGGCGATTTCCGAAGGACGGAAGGCGGCGTCCTCGATCGACAGTTATATGAGGAAGCAGTCCGCGAAACCCGCGGCGAAAGCAAGATCCAGGCGCGACTTGGTTTCGGCGTAACCGAGATCTTTCTTCGTGTGGCTGGGCCCCCTGCGTTGTTGTTTTTCTCAACCGCAAAGGACGCGAGGGGGCGGAGCGTAAGGCCTTCTTCAGCAGAACCAGAGTACCAGTTCCAGAATTCGTTCCAGATTTGTTCTCATGACCACCAAACCAGTAGCCGCTACGGCCGGGCTGACGCTGCGGGCAATCCGCGAGGCGCTGGGGCGAATTCGCGATTCGATTTATCTTTCGCCCTGCGCTCGTTCGGAAAATTTCTCCCGGCTGGCCGGCAATTCCGTTTACCTCAAGCTCGACAACCTGCAGCGCACCGGCGCCTTTAAGGAGCGCGGGGCGCTCAACAAGCTTCTCACCCTGACGGCCGAAGAGCGGGCGCGCGGAGTCATTGCCGCCTCGGCGGGAAACCATGCCCAGGGCGTTGCCTGCCACGCCGGGCGGCACGGGATCCGGGCACAGATTGTCATGCCGCTGACCACGCCGCTGATCAAAGTCTCCTCGACCAAGAGCTATGGCGCGGAGGTCGTGCTTCACGGCGCCAACTATGACGAGGCCTGCGAAGAAGCGGCGCGCCGCGCGCAGCAGTTTGGCATGGCCTTTGTCCATCCGTTTGACGACGAGGTGGTCATGGCCGGCCAGGGGACGATGGGACTCGAGATTCTCGATCAGGTGCCGGACATTGAAGCCGTGGTGGCCCCGATCGGCGGCGGAGGACTCATCGCGGGCGTCGCCTGCGCGGTCAAGGAGTCGAGCCCGAACGTGCGCGTGATCGGGGTGCAGCCGGCGCGGCTGCCTTCGATGAAGGCGGCGCTTGCCGAGGGCCGTCCGGTGACGCTCGATGCGGCCGCGACCATTGCCGACGGCATTGCCGTGCGGCGGGCGGGCGAAAAGACGCTGCCGCTCATTCAGAAATACGTCGACGACATCGTGACCGTCGATGAGGAGGAAATTGCCAACGCGATCCTGCTTTTGCTCGAGCGCGAAAAGACCCTGGCCGAGGGAGCGGGAGCGGCGGCGATCGCAGCCTTGATCAATCAGAAGACCGGGCTCACGGGCAAGAAGGCTGCCGTGCTCGTATGCGGCGGCAACATCGATGTCAGCCTGCTTTCACGAATCATGGAGCGCGGGCTGGTGAAAGACGGCCGTCTGGTCCGGCTGCGCGTGCATCTGCCGGACTACCCCGGGGCGCTGCACCGGCTGACCGGAATCCTGGCCGGGCACCGGGCCAATATCGTCGAAACCTCTTACGATCGCGCCTATTATGGCGTGAACCTGGGGGATACGGCCATCGATATCACCATGGAGACGCGCGGTCCGGACCACATCGCGGAGCTGCTTCGAGCGCTGAGCGACTGCGGGTACGTGCACGAGCGGATCCTGTAAGGCGGTCGGGGTAAGGCAGTCGGGCCCGGCGCAAGGCCGCCTTCTCTGCGGTTCGCGCCTTTCGATCGCAAAGCCACAAAGGACGGAGTTTCTCCCGCGAACTGCATCGGAGAACGCTCTCTGCTGCCGGTTCTCCTGCGCTATATTGATTTTTTGAACTTGCCGTCGCGAATTCATTGCGCAAAGTTATTGCTTGTGGCGACCGTCTTCGTCTGCGCCTGCGAGCGGCGCCGCGAGCGCGCGCTCGAAATCAACTACGTCTCCGCGCCCCGGGCCATACTGCGGGATCAGCTGGCGCAGCTCTACCACAAAGTGGGCGTCCTAAGAAACGGGGAGCGGGTCGAGGTGCTCGACCGGGAGAGGCATTTTGCGAAGGTCCGGCTCGAGAATGGACAGGTGGGCTGGGTCGAGCAGCGCTTCCTGGTCAACGAGAAAGTCTTTGATGCATTCGAGAGCATGGCCCGTGAGGAGCAGGGTGCTCCCGTCGTGGGTACGGCGTCGACCCGCCGGGACACGAACCTCCACGTTCAACCGGGCCGGGACACCGAGCATCTGTACCAGCTTGCCGAGGGCGCCAGGGTCTCGATTTTGCGGCGTCAAACGGCGGAGAAAAATCTTCCCGGACTTCCGCCCCTGGTTCCCGAGGGCGGTGGGAAGATCGTTAAGCCCGTCGAGGATTGGTGGCTGGTCCGCGATTCCCGGAACCATGTTGGCTGGGTGCTGGGCCGCATGATCGACCTCGATGTTCCGCCCGACATCGCCCAATACGCCGAGGGGCAGCGCATCGTCGCCTGGTTCGTCCTCAACGAGGTCGCCGACGGCGATAAAAGAGTCCCGCAGTACCTCATGCTCCTGACCGGGCCGAAAGACGGCCTGCCCTTTGACTTCAACCAGGCGCGCGTCTTCACCTGGAACGTCAAGCGGCGCCGTTATGAGACGGCCTACCGCGAACATAACCTCAACGGCGTGCTGCCGGCCAGCGTCTCCCACGAAGTTTTCGGCGAACAAGGCGACCTGCCCACCTTTACCCTGCGGGTCAGCGACAAGAGCGGCAATGTGGTTGAACGCAGATACAAATTCAACGCGCCGGTTGTGAGGAAGGTCAATTTGGAATGAGGGGAAACGTCCGGGGCAGATACACGGGCCGACTAAACGGCTTACGCCGGAGAAAATTGAATCTTAGGGCCGCTCCGGACTTGTCGAAATACCTGAGCTGGCGGGCTCGATCTGTCTAGATAGATAGTCTTGCTCTCTACTCTATTTTTTGGTTTAGTTTTTTGTTGTTGACTTCCGCAATTAGTTCACGCTACATTCGTTCCCCCTGTTCGTATCGGCGTTGGGAGGGCTCCCACGGGAATATTGTTTTAAGCGTTTGGAGCTGTGTGTCTCCCGTGCGGTTACAACAGCACACATTGCATTAGCGAGAGCAGAAATGGAGAGAAACATGAGAAGGATTCTTTGTGGCACCTTGTGCGCAATCGGTTTTCTATTTTTCTCGCAGACCTTTGCTTTCGGTCAGTGGACGGCGGTGATTAGCGGAGCTGAGCAACAGGTCGGTTGGTGTCCCAAAGCCGGTCTGTGTGGGGAATATTGGCTAAGCGGAAGTGTAACTGTATCTGCAAACGGATCGAGTGTATCGGTCGACTATCAACAGGGTTCAACCGTATCCAGCTTGGCTTCTACCCTATGTGCGAGAATGAATTCCACCTTCCCAGTACAGTGCACGGGTACGAGTGGGGGAACACTATCTATCACGGATCCTGGGTACTATCTGCTTTCCGCATCTACGTCTGTCGATTATCCTCTCCCTCCTCCGACGAGGACGTCCCCGTTCAAGATCTCATTGCCTCCTGCGACCGGCTATATTAACCCCAAATATGTGATTCTTGGAGTTTCCTATGCTCCGCCAGGTAGTAAGAGTCAAGTGACCTATGTGAACACTACGAACCTTGGTAGTGCCACCTCTCTGTCCGGTTATATCCAAAGCACCGTTTCGTCGTCCGTTGCAGTCGGGTCGACGTCAGGGAATACGGCGACATTTCCGATTGTCGGTAAGGTGGGGTGGAGCGACACGACAACAACCACGAATTCTTCCTCCGTTACACAAGAGCAAGACACATCTTCTTCCGTGGCTTTAAGTTCGACAACAACGTGGAGCAGGGCCGTTCCAGGTCCGGCTAGCGACTACTCGGGGGTCGATCACCGTTATGATGTGATCTGGCTTTGGCTCAACCCCCTGCTGAACTTTAGTATCCCGGGCGGCGGAGGCGGAAAGATCATTTGGACGGGATATTCCTTCGACACGGATGATGTTTCTGAAATGGACATCTATGGGGTTTACCTTGGTTGGCTCTTGGGAACGCTGAGCACTCCGGGGCCTGGGAGCACGGACTTAACACCGCTGAAACGGGCTTGGGCTGGTCTGTCGGCGAACAGCCAACAATGGCCAACCGGCACGACGCCAGCTTTAACGGCATCTGATTTTGCACAAATCGCTAAAGCCGATCCCTTCTCTAATTCCTCTTACGCCGTAACTGTCCCGACCTCTGCTGCAGGAAACCTCACCAGCAAGGACGGCCGTTATACCCTGACGGGCAATGCACCTCTCAACTATGTCCAAGCCGCGCCGGGCGGACAACCTTACCAGCAGAGCCTTGCCGAGAGTACGACTCTCACGCAAACTCAGGGGCAAGGGGCTAATACCAAATCTGTGATCGGCTACAGCATCGAACAAAAATTCAGCTTAACAGCTTTTGGGGTTACATTGAACCATGACAAGACCAGCGCGAATCAGCTTACGTTCTACAACCAATGGAGCAAGACAAATAGCGAAGTGACGGGAGAAACCGCCACCGGATCGGTTGTCGGGCCGGCTTGCAAGGTTGTGAATAACGTTTGTAGCACAGTTTATAAAGGGCCAACGGAATACTCAGTGTTTCAGGACAACGTCTTTGGCACGTACATGTTCTACCCCACATGTAAGCTCAACGGCACGTGTTGAAAAAAATAGGGAAGGCAGCGGAGTAACTCGGCATAGCTCTAGCTATGCCGAGTCCGCCGAACGATCGTATCAATTCCTTCACAGTATGCAACGGTGTTTGTCGGAGATGGGTGCCGTGTGGTATTGGCTTGGCGTTGATCCCGCGGTCAAGAGTTTCTGAATACGCCAGACGACGCTGTGACGTTGACAACATCCCCCCCGGTCGATGGCTCCGCCGACGCCAGTCGGGAGCCGTCGACTCTTTTCTGCTCGCGAAGGGCGAGGGCAAAGAGAAGGGGGGCCGGCACGGGCCAGCGGGGGGACGACCTGTCTGGATCCGCCGCATCCCGATTGCGATTCCGCGATCTACAGAATTCAGTACGTCGATCTATTGAAATCGGTATCGATTCCCCCGGCGAGGTCGGCAGTCTGCCTGTAACCTCGTGGTGGAACCTTCGCCAACAGCTCAGTACGCACCAGGTGACGACCAATTGTGTTGCCCACTAGTGGTCGAGTGCTAAGAATTCGCAAGGCGACTGTGCCTGAGCCAGAACACCGCGAGATCTACGCGACCCTGCGCATACCCGCCGAGGTCATCAAGCCTATCAAGACCTGGCACGAGCCCGATGCGGAGGCCCAACTTTAGTGACTAAAAAAAATCTAAGTTGTAGAAAACACAGCATCAGGCCCAAAATAATGTGGAAGTTGGGTTAGAAAGAGGCCGCTCGGGCGTTATCTACCAAATTCAATAGCCCGTCCCCAGAAACTTCTAATTTCAATAGACAAGGGTGATCCCGATTGATCAGCTATTCTGGTGTAAGTTGCTGATTATACGTGCACTGAGCTGCTGGAGGGACACTGGAACCAGAGTTGCTACTATACTTCCCGAGTCATCGGGGCCGCCAAACACCTCCACTTGCCGGAACCTCAGAAAAATTGAACTCATTCGCGTGAGGAGAATTCTGCATGAATAGCGTTTCCACTTGGAAATCTGTTTTCGCATCCGTGCTGCTGCAGGCAATCGCACTGGTGTTCTTTGCGTCAGGCGCTTGGGCGCAGGAAACCACAGCCGGGCTTCAGGGCACCGTAAAAGACGCCTCAGGTGCTGTTGTGAAAGGTGCGCAAGTCACCGTCAGCAGCACCACCTTGGTCGGGGAAAAAGCTGTCAAAACCGATGCCAGAGGCTATTATCGCCTTGCTAACCTGCCGCCCGGCAACTATGTGGTGACCGTCTCGGCCGAAGGGTTTGCGACCACCAAGAACGAAGGACTGGCTCTCGAAGTGGGCCATCTGCCGACGCTCGATTTTTCCCTCCAGGTGGGCAAGACTCAGACTGTCGTCGAAGTGAGCGGCGAAGCTCCCGCAATCGATGTGACCACGAATCACACGATGACCAATATCACCACGGACGTCATCAGCGATGTTCCGCACGGGCGCTCCTTTCAATCTGTGATTCAGTTCGCTCCCTCGGCTCGCAATGAGCCCCTGGAGGGTAGCGCGATCATGAGTAATGGAACAGGCGGAACGTCGCCCGGAAATGGCAGTAACGGTAGTGCCTTCGGGTATTCCGTGGGTGGCGGTGCCGACTCGGAGAATGCATACCTGGTCGAGGGGCAGGAGACCGCCAACCTGATCGGTGGCTACTCGCATACCAATGTTCCCTTCGATTTCATTCAGGAAGTGCAGATCAAAAGTTCCGGGATTGAAGCCGAACACGGGGGGGCACTGGGTGGCGTGGTAAATGTCGTCATGAAAAAAGGAACCAACGGCTACCACGGTGCGGTGTTCGCGCAATTCGAAAACGACGCCATGGACGGTTCGCCCCCCTCGCGCTCCCGTTACAACGCGGCGTCAAGCGGGACACCGGAGCCCTGGGGAACCATTGATCCTGCCTACGAGAATTATCAGCCCGTAAGACGGCACACCAGCGATGTTTTTCCGGGATTTACGTTCGGCGGGCCAATCAAGCGGGACAAGGTGTTTTTCTTTGTGGCCTCCAATCCAGAGTGGAGCAATCAGGAACGGTTTGTGAACTACGGGCCTACCAACGGTGGTATGACTCCCTTTAGTCAAAACCAGCAGACCTATTACACCACGGCTCGAATTGATGCGGCCCTAACTCAGAAAATTCGAGTCTTTGGTTCGTGGCTCTACCAATATCAGCGTGAGACTGGCGAGGATCTACCCCTGGACGACGCGACCGGAGGATACTTCAATTCGTCGACAGGATGCTTTGGCCAGGCCACTTCGACAGGCAACCCTTGCCTCAGTTCGGGAGTTCCAAAATTCGTTTATGGCCACAACTTGGGATTCGCTGCACCTAACAGCACAACCAACGTAGGTGCCGATATCACCATCTCGCCGACACTGGTCGCTACCACTCGTTTCGGCTACTATTTTGAGAACTACCACGATTTCGGGTACCCAACAACCGGAACCATTGACAACTTCCAGCTCAGCGGAATTGGTGGTGCTGATTCGACCGGCGCTCCGCTGCCAGCCTCACTGCAGCAATCGCAGGGCTACTTTAATATCGCGAACAACCAGAACTACACCCTGCGCAACGCCAATAAAGCGATTCAATTCGACCAGGACGTACTTTGGATCAAGAGCGGCTGGCTGGGGACGCACAACTTCAAATTCGGCTATCAGTTGAATCGACTCTCAAACGATCTGGCCCAGCGCTGGAACGCACCGTATGTTCAAGTTTTCCCGTATGCCGGCAATGCATCCGCCTTTAGTCCGGCGACGGACATCGGCACTGCCAATTGTGCTGCGGCAGAAGCAGCGGACGGCACGACCACCTGCCAAGGGCGCTATGGCTACATAAACGTTCAGGATTTCGGTTCTTCCGGCAAAGTGACCAGTTACAATCACGGTTTCTTCGCGCAAGATGCGTGGACTGTTGGTCACGGCGTCACAATGAATTTAGGGGTACGCGTCGAGAAAGAGTACCTGCCGGGGGAAGGCGTAGGGCAGGGGGTGCCAAGCCATCCGATAGATTTCAGCTGGACGGACAAGATTGCTCCCCGTTTGGGCGTGGCCTGGGATGTGTTTAGAGATGGACGAATGAAGGTGTTCGGCAGCTATGGGCAGTTTTACGACATGATGAAACTGAATGTCGCCATTAGTTCATTCGGCGGGCAATATTGGCAGAACTGCTACTACGCTCTCGATACCCCCGACCTGGCCTCCGTCCAGCCTGCCTTTGCTTCCGGTTCAGGCCGGGACTGCGTTGGGCCATCGGCTTCAAGCGCAGCCAACTGGACGGGAGGAGCTACCCCTGCAGGGCTGACTTTCCTGGAGAACCAGAATTTCCGCACATTCCCCACAACTTGCTCAACCTGCAGCGAATTTGAGGAAGGAGTGGCCCCGAACCTCAAGCCCTATGAGCAGCACGAGTCGGTATTTGGTGTGGACTATCAACTGGCTAAGAACGTGGCGCTTGAGGCCCGTTGGGACCGCAGACGCCTGGATCACGTCATCGAAGACTCGGCCATTGCCGGTGCCGGGGGCAGCGAGACCTTTGTGATCGTGAACCCGGGTCAAGGCATCAACGAGAACTTTCAGGGGTTCTACGACTTCCTCTATCCAAACCAGACGCTAAACTGCTCAACCAGTCCGTGCCCGCCCAACAAGACGATTCCGGCGGCAAGAAGCTATGACGGCATGGAAATTCGGCTCACCAAGACGACCAGTCAGCACTGGGCGGGAATGTTCTCCTACACCTACAGCAGGCTGAGAGGCAATTACACGGGCCTGACCAGTTCGGACATTGCCGACGGCACGTTCGGGGGTCGTAATTCGCCCAATAACAGCCGCTCCTTTGATGAACCATACTTTTCATGGAACTCCATGGGCGGCTCCTCCAGTGGATTGCTGCCGACCGATCGTCCTAACGCCTTCAAAGGCTACGGGTACTACGAACTTGGTTTCCGAAATCACTGGACAACCGATCTTGGAATCTTCCAGTACGCATACAGTGGGGCGCCGACCACCAGCTTCCTTGATGTCGGATACAACATCCCCGGCGGCGACTTTGCGCCGGTCGATGTCGTCGATCGAGGGAAATGGGTTGACCTGACGCAGAATCCGGCCACCGGCGCGATCACGGTGGGTGCGCCGCGGACCAACCGCACTCCGTGGTACACACAAACGGATTTCAATCTTCAGCAGAACTACAAGGTGAGCGAGTCGAAAGTTCTCAGCTTCTCAGCAACGATTAGTAATCTGCTGAACCAACACGCACCGACCGCTTTGAACGGCAACATGGATAGTGCCAGCTCCTTTCCGTTTGTCTCGCTCTATGGGCCCGATTGTGCGCCGACAGGGGGGCCGGGGTTGTGTAACCTGTTCAACGGTCCTGCCTGGTATCACCTCGCTATGGCGGGATACAATCTCAGCAGTGTGATGAACCAGCCTGCCGGCCCTGGCAGTACCCCGATCACGGTGAACAGCTGGTATGGAAAGCCATTGTATTATCAGCTCTCTCGCAACATCCGACTGGGAGTGAAGTTCACCTTCTAATCCAACCGCTTAGGTAGTTGGGGAGCCGTACTTCGGCTCCCCCTCACTTTTTGTCCTGACCCCGTTCGTTTGACCATTCTGACCATCTGACACAAACTCCTTGCGCTGGGCGCTCGGCCCGGGTGCTCGTTGTCCCCGCCCGCAATCTCGTGTAAATTCGCATGGCATGAGAAGCCGCGCCCTCAGAAAGCTCAAAAGCGCATCGGCCGCGATCGTGCTTTTGTCCATGGCCTTGCTTGCCCTCGCCCAGGACCGCCACACTGCGCGCTCCATGGTCATCAGCCAGTACGGAATCGTAGCCGCCAGCTACGTGCAGGCGTCGCAGGCCGGAGCGGAGATTCTGGTGAAAGGGGGATCGGCCGTGGACGCGGCGATCGCAGCCAACGCCGTGCTCGGGGTCGAAGAGCCGATGATGAACGGGATCGGCGGCGACCTCTTCGCGATCTACCGGGACGCGAAATCGGGAAAGTTATATGGATTGAATTCGAGCGGGTGGGCGCCTGAAGGGCTCACGCTTGAGCATCTGAAAGCCAAAGGCGTCGCGAGAATCCCTCTGCGATCGATTGACTCGGTGACCGTTCCCGGCGCGGTCGCCGGCTGGAACGCCCTGCATGAACGATTCGGAAAACTTCCGTTCAAAGACGTGCTGGCCCCGGCCATCTACTACGCCGGCCGGGGCTTCCCCGTTCCGGAACTGGATCACGAGTATTGGAGCGGAGCGCCCGAGACGTTCTCGCCTGACCCCGAAGGGCAGAAGACGTACCTGCCGCAGGGCAAGGCCCCCGCTCTCGGCCAGATCTTTCGCAATCCGAATCTTGCCCGGGCGCTCAGCTTGATTGCTCAAACGGGAGCGGACGCCTACTACAAAGGGGAAATCGCGCAGGCGATTTTGCGCACGTCCCAGGCGCACGGCGGCACCATGTCCGCCCGCGATCTCGCCGACTTCAGGCCGGAATGGGTCGAGCCCATCTCCACCCGTTACCGCGGCTGGACGGTCTACGAACTCCCGCCGAACGGCCAGGGCATGGCGGCCCTCGAAATGCTTAACATCATGGAGACCGTTCCCGCCTCTCCCGAAGGCCCGCTGAGCGCGCCCGAACTGCACAAGAAGATCGAGGCCATGAAGCTCGCCTATGCGGACCTTGAGCGTTACAATGCGGATCCGCGTTTTGCCAAGGTGCCGGTCGAAGGATTGCTGTCGAAAGACTACGCCCGGGCCCGGGCCCGGCTCATCGACGCGGACCGCGCGAACTGCGACGTCGCCTACGGTACACCCCGGAGCGAAACCACCTACCTCAGCGTTGTGGACCGCGAGGGCAACATCGTTTCCCTGATCCAGAGCAATTACGAAACCTTCGGTTCAGGCATTGCCGTCGAAGGCATGGGGTTCGTGCTGCAAGACCGCGGCGCCTTGTTTTCGCTCGACCCGCATTCGCCGAACGTGGTGGCGCCGCGTAAGCGGCCTTTCCATACCATTATTCCAGCGTTCATGGAGCGCGGAGACGAGCACATCGGCTTCGGCATCATGGGAGGCGCAAACCAGCCGCTGGCGCACGCGCAGTTTGTCTCAAACATCGCCGACTATGGAATGAACATCCAGCAGGCGCTCGAAAACGCCCGCTTCACCGTGCATCCCGATGGGGGATGCAATATCCGGATCGAATCCCGCGTGAAGCCCGATGTCCTCGATCGGCTCTCATCGATGGGGCACAAGCTCGCGGTCGGCGAGGAATATTCCTCGTTTATGGGACGGGGAAACGCCGTCTTGCGCGACTCGAAGGCGAACGTCAACTACGGCGGGTCGGACCCGCGCGCCGACGGTTCGGCGGAACCCGAGCCTCCTCCGTCGTGGCGCTAGCAGAGTTAATCGTTAGGCGTTGACATCCCCGGGCGCGCGAAGCAACACGACAAGGTTTGCGACGCGGACCTGGCCCGGTCGAGCCCGCGTCTTCCCGCTCGTCGCGCAGCCATCTATCGGGCGGTTGCAGCCTGGAATGATCTTCGCGCGCGTTCCAGGGCGCCGCGGGCCGGGTCAATGGCGCGCTCCAGCAGGACGGCATTGGGGACCTGCGATTCGAGCTCGCGCGCAAATCGAGACCTCACAAGTTCGCTGCTCGACAATACGCCGCCATGGGTCGCGACCGGGCACGCGCCATCTCCAAACAGCCTGGCGGCGACGACGGCGGCCATCCTCCCGAGCTCGCTTCCCGCTCGATCGAGGACCTCGCGGGCAAGCCGGTCGCCGCCGTTCGCCGACGAGAGGACAATCGGGGAGAGCGTCGCAAAGTCCGGCGACGGGGTCTCGTTGGCCCGCACAATAAAGTCGTCAAAGTCCTTTGCACCCAGTCCCGCCATCAACGCGTTCAGCAGGGCGGGATGGTCTCCGCGGTCGCGTGCATGAAGGGCCAGGCGCACGGCCTCGACGCCGATCCAATACCCGGAGCCTTCGTCGGAGACGGGAAATCCCAGGCCGCCCGCCCGCGCCGTGGCTCCGGAGGAATTTCTCCCGAAGGCAACCGCGCCGGTGCCTGCAATGACCAGGATTCCAGGATCGCTTCCGAACGCGTCTTCGAGAGCGATCTCAACGTCGGTCGCAATCTCAATCTCGCCGCCGGCAACGCTCGCGATCAATTCCCTCATGACCGCTCGAATTTCCGGCCGCCCCGCTCCGGTCACGCCGGCGCAGGTGCGCGCAACTTCGCGCGGCGAAATTCCCGCCTCGAGACAAGCCTGGTGAATGGAGGCGGACAGAGAATCTCGAGCGCAGGCTTCCCCTACACGCTGCACCTTCGAACTGGCAGCCCTGCCAGCGCCCAGCTGGGATTGCTCGTCTCCCACGATCGAGCGCGTCTTGGTTCCGCCGCCGTCGATCCCGAGAAAAAACGGCATGCAGGAATTCTAACTGCGCAGCCCTCTCCAGGTTCGAACGGCCGCGTTAACGGACGGATAATTTCTCAACCGCCTCGGCGCGGGTCGTCTGTTCGATCGGAGCGCAGCTCCGGGCGATACCTATATTCCTCGCCGTCAGCAAGATGCGAGCCCGGTAAGCTCGCAGGGGCCTGCCTCGCCGTCGGCGCGGGGCTATAATTGTCGTTCAGATCAGCTTCAGAGAAGCTCCGAGACGCGCCGTCATGCATGTGCCCAACCCCGTAGAACCTGGAAAAAAAAGAAAGCGGCTGATTCTCTTCCTCGCGGCAGGCAGCGTCCTGTTGTTCGCTATCCTGGTTTCCGAGTCGTCCTTCGACCTGCCGTTTATCAATCCGAGCACCACCGAACAGACCGTATTTCTCGCTGCGCTTTCGGCGCTGGTCTTCCTGCTTTTCGTCACCCTCACCTTCGTTCTGGCGCGCAACCTGATCAAGGTGTTCGCCGAACGCCGCCTGGGGGTTCTTGGATCGAAGTTTCGCACCCGGCTGGTGGTGGGCAGCCTTCTGCTGTCCTTTCTTCCGGTGATCGTGATGTTCTGGTTCGCCTACGGGCTGATGAACCGCTCGATCGAGCGCTGGTTCTCAACTCCCGTCGAAGAAGTGCGGCAGGACACGGCGTTGATGTCGCGCCTGCTCGCCAAATACGCCGCGGAAAACGCCGGCGCCGAAGCCCGTTCGATCGCCTCTGCGCCGGAGACCGGACGCGCCTACGAGGGCCGCAACTTTTCCGGAGTTCTGAACGAGTTCCGCATGCGTGAGGCCACGCTGCAGGGCGGTTTTGCGGTCGCCATCCTTGCGGGCGACGCCGAGGCCAGCTTTGGGGCCCCTGCGCCCTGGCCGCTGCTGAAGACGAGGGTTCCCTTGCCGGCGGCTTCGGGCGAGCCCCAGCACATCGCCTGGAACGGGATCCAGTATGTGCTGGGGAGGGCGCCAGTCGGCGATTCCGGCGAGATTCTCGTCGCCATGCCCCTGCCGGCCAATTTCACCGAAGCCCAGAAACAGCTCGAAGCCAGCCAGCAGCGCTATCTCGAGCTGGCCAAAGAACGCCGGACCGTCCGCCGGACCTATATGGTGTTTTTGTGGTGGATCACCGGCATGGTGCTGTTTGCCAGCATGTGGCTGGCCCTGTATCTCTCGCGCCTGGTCACCCGTCCGGTGGTGGCGCTGGCCGAAGCAACCCAGGAAATCTCTCGCGGAAACCTGGATTACCGCGTGGAGGTCCCGGCGGCCGACGAACTCGGAGATCTGGTGCGCTCCTTCAATCAGATGGCCGGCGAACTGGCGACCAACCGGCGGAAACTGGAAACCGCCAGCCAGGAGCTCAGCGCCGCCAATGCGGAGCTCGAGCAGCGCCGCCGGCACATTGAGACCATTCTCGAAAGCATTCCCACCGGGGTGCTTTCGCTCGATGCGCAGTTCCGGGTCCGCCACCTCAATCAGGCCCTGCTGCGCATGCTGCACCCCGCGGGGACCGGCGAAGCGCCCTGGGCGTTGATCGGTGCCGAACTGGGAGACTTGTTTTCGTCCGAGGTATTCGACGAACTCGAGCACCTGCTGCGCCGGGCCGAACGGATGGGCACGACCACAACCCAGATGGAGTTTGCCCTCCGGCGCTCGCATTTGCAGGTCGCCGTGACCGCCGCCACGCTTGAGTACGGACGCCGCCGCATCGGCTATGTCGTGGTGTTTGAAGACCTTTCCGACCTGCTGCGGGCGCAGAAGCAAGCGGCGTGGCGGGAGGTGGCACGGCGGGTTGCCCACGAAATCAAGAACCCGCTCACTCCCATTGCGCTCTCGGCCGACCGCATTCTCCGCCACCTGGACCGGCGGACAACCGTCGGAGCGGCTTCGGTCGAAGTGGTTCGCAGTTGCGCCGAAACCATTTCGAGTTCGGTCGAGACCGTGCGGAACCTGGTGAACGAGTTCGCAACCCTGGCCCGCTTCCCGGCCTCGCAGCCGCAACCGGCAAACATCAACTCGATCGTCGAGGGCGCGCTCGCCATGTTCGACGGCCGGGTCGACGGAATCCACATGCGCACCCATTTTTCAAGCGACCTGCCGCAAGTCATGGCCGACTCGGATGCGATGAAGCGGGCCATCGCCAACCTGGTGGACAATGCCGCAGAAGCGGTCGAGGAATCGCCGGTCAAGGAAATCCAGGTCTCGACCGCGCTGATCCCGACCAACGATGCAGTGGAAATATCGGTCGCCGACAGCGGCCCCGGCGTGACCGAAGAGACCAAGGAGCGGTTGTTCCTGCCTTACTTCTCGACCAAAAAGCGCGGCACCGGGCTCGGGCTCGCGATTGTGAGCCGGATCATTGAAGACCACCGCGGTTCGATCCGCGTCGAAGAGAACGCGCCCGCCGGGGCGAGGTTCATCATCGAGCTGCCGATCGTCGCCCAAGCCTCCGAGGCGCGCGTCACGCAACATGCTTAGCGTGCTGATCGTAGATGACGAGGCCTCGATCCGCGAGTCCCTGGCCGGCGTGCTCGAGGACGAAGGCTATACGCCGGAGGGCGCCGAAAGCGGAGAGGCTTGCCTCGAACTGCTCCACAGGAAGGCATTCGACCTTGTCCTGCTCGACATCTGGCTGCCCGGCATTGACGGGCTGGACGTGCTCGAGAAGATCCGCGAACTCGAGAACCCGCCGGAGGTGGTCATCATCTCGGGCCACGGCACGATTGAGACCGCGGTGCGCGCCACCAAGCTGGGCGCCTTCGACTTCCTCGAAAAGCCGCTCTCGATCGACAAGACGCTCATCCTGCTCAAGAACGCCCTGCAGGCAAAAAAGCTGCGCCAGGAAAACAAGGACCTGAAGAGGCAGCTCGCGCCGAAGAGCGTGATCGTCGGCGACAGCGTTCCCATGAAGGCGCTTCGCCAGCAGATTCAACTGATGGCTCCCACCAACGGGCGGGTCCTGATCTTCGGAGAATCGGGAACCGGCAAAGAACTGGTGGCGCACGCGATTCACGCCCAAAGCCTTCGCAAAGACGAGACGTTCGTCGAGGTGAACTGCGCGGCCATTCCCGAAGACCTGATCGAGAGCGAGCTGTTCGGCCATCGCAAGGGCTCGCTTCCTTCGGCAGCCGACGACAAGGAAGGCAAATTCCTCAAGGCGAGCGGCGGCACACTGTTTCTCGACGAGGTCGGCGACATGAGTCTGAAAACTCAGGCGAAGGTGCTGCGCACTCTCGAAGAGCAGAATTTCACCCCGGTTGGCGGCGACGAACCGGTCACGGTGGATGTTCGCGTCATCGCCTCGACCAATAAGGACCTGGAAGAAGAAATTTCCCGCGGAAACTTTCGCGAAGACCTTTTTTATCGTTTAAACGTGGTGCCCTTCTCGGTTCCGCCCCTGCGCGAGCGCAAAGAGGACATTCCGCTTCTGGCCGAACACTTCCTCAAGGAATTTTGCGGCCGCTACGGCCGCAGGCCGCGGGAGATCACCGACGACGCCGTCGGCGCCCTCATGCGCTACTCATGGCCGGGCAACGTTCGCGAACTGCGCAACGTGATCGAGCGCATTGTCATCATGAACCCCACCACAACCCGCTTCGATCGCAAGCACCTGCCGGCGCTCGTCTATCGGGACGGGGCCCGCCGCGGAGGAGACTTCCTCACGCTGCATCAGGCGCGCGCCGCCTATGAGCGCGATTACATCCTGAAAAAGCTCGATGAAAACCACGGCAACATCAGCCGCGCGGCCGAGGTCCTGGGCCTCGAGCGAAGCCACCTGTACCGGAAGATGCGGGCGCTGGGCATTGCCTTGAAGGAGTAGGCCGGCCGGCAGGGAGTTCGGCGGGCGAGACTCAGGGCTCCGGGGCCCTCCCGGTTTCCACCGCGACCAGATGCTCGAGCTGCCTTCTCCAGTCCAGAGCCTCCACGAAACCTCGCGACTCCCGCCAGTGCGGATGCACTTTGACAAACAACTCCAGAAAGACCCGGGTCCCGAGCATCTTCTCGATTTCCAGGCGGGCGGCGGTGCCGATCTTCTTCAGCATCTGGCCTTGGCGCCCCACCAGGATCCGCTTCTGTCCCTCCCGCTCGCAATAGATGGTCGCCGCGATTCGCGTGAGCTTTTCTCCTTCCTCGAACTCCTCCACCACCACGGTGGTCGAGTGCGGCACTTCTTCGCTGGTTGCAAGCAGCACCTGCTCGCGGACCAGTTCGGCCGCCATGAATCGCGCCGGCTGGTCCGTGATCTGGTCGGGAGAGAAGTACGGCGGCCCTTCCGGCATGGCTGCGACGAGTTTTTCGACCAGCAGGTCCAATCCCTCCCGCCTGCGGGCGGAAATCGGAATGATCTCCTGAAACGCATGCCGTCGCGAATATCTCTCCATCAGGGGAAGCAACCGGCGCTTCTCGCCGCCCAGGAGGTCGATCTTGTTCAGCAGCAGAAAGGCTGGGGTTTTGGCAGAGGCGACCCGTTCGAGCAGGAACTCGTCTTCGGTCTCCTCCCTGCGCCGGGCGTCCACGATCGCCAGCACCAGGTCCGACCCGTTCAGGGCCTCGTTGACGTCGTGCATCATTTTGCGGCCCAACGGGCTGTCGGGGCGATGAACTCCGGGGGTGTCTATGACAACCAGCTGAGCCCCGGGCCTGCCCTTCTTCTTGGGGACATGAATGACGCCGAGGACCCGGGTCCGCGTGGTCTGCGGCTTGGGGCTGACGATCGCCAGTTTCTCTCCCGCGAGCGCGTTCAGCAGCGTGGATTTGCCGGCATTGGGCCTTCCGAGGATGGCAACGAAACCGGAGCGAAACTTCATGCGGTCTTCATGGGCTGCGGGGAATTGCCGAGGGAAACCCGCACCCGCTCCACTTTGCGGTCGGTGGCCTGTAGGACTTCAAGGCGCAGCCCGTCTTCCTGGACCACTTCGCCTTTTTTGGGGATCCGCCCGGCCAGTTCGCTGACCAGGCCCGCCACGGTGGCCGCGCCCTTGCGGTCCGGTCGCACGCCGAGCAGTTCTTCCAGACGGTCCACGTCCATGTTTCCCGGCACCAGGTACGAAGTGTCGCTTTCGCGCACTACCTGCGGCGCCTCGTGTTCGTCGCTGATCTCGCCAACGATCTCCTCCACCAGGTCTTCGATCGTGACCAGTCCGGCAACTCCGCCGTATTCATCGATCACGATCGCCATGCGCACTTTCCGCTTCTGCATGTCGCGCAGCAAGTCGCTTCCCAGCTTGGCTTCCGGCACGAACAGCACGTCCTCGCGCATCAACGAAGAGACGGTTCGGGTGTGGGCCTCGGCGTCGGCGACTTGCAGCACGTCCTGCGCGAAGACAATGCCCACGATGTTGTCGAGATTGCCGCGAAACACGGGCACGCGAGAGAAGGGACGGGAGCGCAGCAACTCAATGAGCGTTTCGACCGTAGCCTCGGCAGGCACGGCCACCATCTCGGGACGCGGCTTCATGGCCTCGCGCACGGTCTTTTCGCTGAACTGCACCACCGACTGAATCAGACCGCGGTTGCTCTCATCGAGAATACCCTCTTCCTGCCCGGCTTCGATCAGGGCATCGACGGCTTCGGCCTGCCTCTCGGCTTCGGGTTCGGGATGCTCGCGGGTCAGCGAGGCCACCGACTGCAGAAATCCCAAGACCAGTGTGACCGGAAACGTCAGGTAGATCAGGGCGCGCAGCAGCGGCACCCAGCGCACCAGCCACTCGCCTCTCGTACGCGAAAAAAAGACAAAGGGCAGAAAACGGTTAAACACGATGGCGATCAGGATCAGGCCCAGGACGGCTTCAAGGACCGCTTCCCTCGTCCAGGGCCCTTCGCCGAAAACCGCAAAACCGATCACCATGGCGATGGCCGCCATGAGCAAAGGCGTGACGATCGACATGGACAAGGCCGCCTGCGGGCGGGCGACCTTCAGCCGGGGCTCCACGTGCTGTTCGAAGGCGTCGATGTTCGCCTGAAACTCGCGGGAGAGGAACTTTCCCGCCTCCGTATAAAGACGGTCGACATAGGAGGAGAGGGTGAGCAACCCGAACAGGACGAGGAGCGCGATGGTGATGGCCAGGTTCATGTC
>Ga0123356_10000936_pt1 | contig 32285 bp, 27 predicted proteins | sample TergutEmb28metaG_2_FD_92546 | JGI IMG/M metagenome (GOLD analysis project Ga0123356, IMG submission 92546) | Embiratermes neotenicus P3 segment gut microbial communities from Petit-Saut dam, French Guiana - Emb289 P3 | ecosystem: Host-associated > Arthropoda: Insects > Digestive system > Gut ...
GCGCCGCCGGTGCTACGACCGCAGTTGCGCCGGCGGGTGCGGTCGCCGAGGCGAGCGTGGAGCCTGGGCCCGGCGGAGCGGCCGGGTCGGTACCCGTAGCGGCCGCGCCCGGCCGGCCGGCCGCGGTTTCGCCGGTTGTCGGGGTGCCCGCGGTGTCTGGCAGCGCGGGTGGCGCTGCGGGAGCGGACGGCGCAGTAGCGCCGCTTGCCGGCTGACCCGCGGACCCTGCGGAACCCGGGGTGGCGTTGTAGGGGCCGGTGCCGGCGCGGGTCTCGGTGCCGTACCAGAACTCCGCGTCATCGCTCGCCGGCTGCCGCTGCATGCGAATGATGTGTGGCGTGATCGACAATACCAGTTCGTCCTTCTCCAGGTCGGCGTGATGCGTGCCGAACAGGTGCGACAGCAGCGGAATGTCACCGAGCCCCGGAATGGTGTTGGCGGTGTGCGTGTCGGTCATCTGGATCAGTCCGCCGAGAACCTGCGTTTCCCCGTCCCGGAGGCGCAGCATCGTGTTGGCGTTGCGCGTGCCGATCTCATAGGCGATGGTGCCCGACTGCGTCGTCACCTGCTTGAGGATCGAGCTCATCTCGAGCGCGAGCTTGATGGCGACGTCGCTGTCGAGATAGACGGTGGGCTGCACATCGAGCGTGAGACCCACATCGAGATACTGCACACTGCCGGTGACGACCGGCACTCCGCTGGCGACCGGCGTCACGCTGTTGGTAATGACCGGTTCCTTGCTGCCGATCAGGATCTTGGCCTTCTCCTTGTTGCGCACCCGGATACGCGGGCTTGCCAGCGTGTCGACCAGGCCGGCCTGCTTCATGGCGTTCAGCGTCACGCTGACCCCGCTGACGCCGACGGTGCTGGTGTTCTGATGCGCCAGGTCGTAGAGCACCAGGCCGCCGGCGCCCGCGGCCGCACTGGAGGCCGCCGTGCCGACGGAATTGGCTGTCAGGCTCACCGAAGTGGGATATTGGACGCCCAGATCCTGCACGCGGCTGCGCGAGATCTCGAGCACCTCCACCTCCAGCATCACCTCCGGCTCGGCGATATCGATCGAGGCGACGAGCTTCTCCGCCATGCGCACGACATCCGGGCTGTCACGCATCACGATGAGGTTGGCGCGCTCGTCCACGTACAGCGTCTTGGTTCCCAGTACGGTCTTGAACAGGTTCTCCACGTCCTTCGGCGCCGCGTTGGTGAGGTAGAAGGTCCGCACGACCTGCTGCTCGTAGTCCTTCTGCTTGGAGGCGATGTTCGGATAGATGAGCACCGTGTTGTCGGCAAGGATCGTGCGCGCGAGCGCGTTCTGGTCGATCACCAGGTCGATCGCCTGCTCGACCGGCACGTCCTGCACGAAGATGGTCGTCTTGGCATCGCCCTTGACGTCCTTGTCGAGGATGAAGTTGATACCCGTCTCGCGTTGCAGTACCTCGAAGACCATCTTGGTGGGCGCATCCCGCAGCTGCAGGGTGACCCTGTGGTTGCCGCGCGCCTGCAGGCGCGGCGTCACCGTGACCGGGCCGCGGGCGGCCTTGATGGCTGCCGCCAGTTCCCGCGCCGGCGCGAAGGCGGCGTCCTCGCTGAGAATGCCCTGCACTTTCACCTCGGCGGCGTCGAAGTCCTTGTGCTCGAAGTCCTGGCGCGCTGCCTGCAGGGTGGCGTCGTGGCGCCTGCCACGCTCGATCGCCTCGAGTCCCTCGCGCGCGCGGCTGTTCTGTGGGTCGACCGCGAGGATCCTGCGGTACAGTGCGCCGGCGCCATCGAGCTGTCCGCTGCGCTGCGCCGCGTCGGCCTGGGCGATCAGGGTGTCCACCGCATACTCGCGCCGCGTCTGGTAGTCCAGCCGGTAGGCGACATTGCCCGGAGCGAGCGTCACGGCCTGACTCAGCTCGGCAACGCCGGTCTCGTACTCGCCGCGCGTGACCGCCGTGAGACCCGCGCGATGCAGGCTCGCGGCGGTGGTGCATCCTGCGACGAGCGTCGGCAGGAGCAGCGCGCCGCTGACATAACGCATGAGGTTCTTCACTGACCGATCCCTGCGGGTAGTTGTTGTTGTATGTTCAGAGGTTTGTAGGTGAGCACGAGTTGTCCGTTGCTGAAGCTGTCGATACTGTAGGTATTGTCCAGCGTGTCGCCGAGGTGCACGTCGTACACCCGGTCGCCGTTGGCGAGGAAAAACACCGTCGGCTGGCCCTCCGGCGTGTAGCTGCCGATGAATGCATACGGCAGCGGCGGCGCCGTTGGTTTGGGCGGTGCGACCGGGGTGGTGTTGATCACCGGCGCCGGAGGCGGTGGTGCCACGTACCACGAGTGCGCCGCGAACAGCGACGCGGCCGAGGTCTGCTCCGCGACGCGATGCGCGAGCGACCACAGCGCGCGCGCCGGCGGTGCCGCCTGCGGGCCTGCGGGAGCATGTGCCGCGCGCGCGGCGGGGCTCGCAGCCCCGCGCGCCGGCTGCACGGCGTCCGGATCGCCGGGGCCGAACGCGATCCACGCGGCAATCAATGCCGCGCCGCCAACCAACCATTTGCTGCGCCGGGTGAGCTTCATGGCTGTTGCCCGGCGCGTACGAACACCACGAAGCCGATCTCCGCGGTGACGGCCGCATCGCCCACCGCCTTGCGCTCGACCCGCAGTTTGTCGACGGCAACGGCGGGCACGAGCGTCAGGGTGCGATCGATGAAGGTGCGAATCGCGGGGTAGCCGGCCTTGACCGGAAAGACCAGCTCGTAGCGGCCGATCGTCCCGCGCTTCGGCGGCGCGTACAGGTAGCGACCGCTGTCGATCACGACGCCCGCCGCCTTGCCCGTGGCGAAAATCTGCCCGAGGACGCCTGGCACCTGCGCGCGCGTCGGCAGCGATGCGAGCAGCCGCGGCGCTGCCTGCTCGACGCCCGCGATGGCCGCGGGATGCAGCGCCCGGGCGAGATCCGCGTTCAGGGTCTCGAGTGTGTGGTGCGCCGGAATGAGCGCGGCCATCGCGACCACCGCCGCGGCAGCGAGTGCGGCGAGGCCGGTCTGGCCGGCCACCCCGAGGCGCGTGATCCGGTAATGCACCTGCGGCCACAGTTGCGCCGCGGCCGCGCGCGCCCGCGCGAGCGGCGCAGCCGCGCCGACCTGCGCGGACAGCTCAGGCGCGGCGGCACGCACGCCGGCGGCCACGTGCAAGGACTGCGGCGCGCGGCCGTGCAGCGCGGCAAGCGGCGCCCGGGCCGCCTCGTTCTCGGCCGATGCTCGCGCAGCTGTATCCGTGAGCGGGGCTGGTTTGCTCACGGCAGCGGCCTCCAGTCCGCACCAATGACAAAGCGCACCGGGTGCTGCGGGTCATCGCTGCGGACATCGTGGCTCTCGAGCATCGGGTAATCCAGTTGCGCGTTTGCTTGCAGGCGCTCGACATAGGCAAGGACTCCCGGCAAGTCGCGCGACTCGCCAGTTATGCGCACGTGGTGCTTGACCTCGTCCGGCTCGATCGACAGCAGGGCAACTTCGCCGGCGGCGTCGTGGCTGGCGGCTTCGAGCTCAGCGAGCAGCTGGGTCCAGGGCCTGCCGAGCTCTAGCGCAACCTGGCCGGCTTCCTCGCTCTGGGCCGCATTGCGCACATCCTGAGCCGGGTCGCGATGTGTGCGCCGGTTGGCGGCCGCCAGTTTCAGCTCGAGGCCGGTACGGCTTGCCTCGACCCGCCGGTATTCGAGGCATGCGGCCGCCACCGCGGTTGCGCCCGCCAACAGCAGCAGCGTTCCGGCGAGGGTCAACCGTCGGCGCCGGCTGGCGAAATCGACGCTGATGAGGGGCGGCGCGCTCACGCCGCCATCCTGCGGACCCGGCCGAGACGCTGCAGGGTCGTCAGCGTGCCGGCAGGCTCTTCCAGCCATTGCAGTCCGCCTGTGTTGGCGCTGCCCGTTACACCGGCGGCGACCTCGCGCCAGGCGTGGGGTGCGTCCACGTACACCTGTCCCTCGGCAGGCGTGTTGCTGGCGAGCCGGCCGAATGTCTGCAGTCTTGTCAGCTCCCGCGTCCAGTCTGGGCCGATGCGCACCACGTGGACGCGGTCCCAGCCCTTGCCGGCGAGTCGCGCCGTCGCCAATGAGCCCTGCTCGATGCTCACGAACCAGGCGTTCGACGCCGGCAGACAGTGCCGCCACGCGTCGTAGGAGGCCACCAGCTGCGCTTGCAGCGAAAGCAGCACGCCGCCATGCGCCGTGCATGCGGCTCGCAGCGCCGCGATCAACTCGGCCGGAACGGCGCAGGCGACCTGGTTCGCTTGTGGCGGCGCCTCGGAGATGCGCACCTCCCAGCTCGCGACCGCGTCTCCGTAGATGCTCGCGAGAATCTGCCGCCCATGGTCGAGCCGCTCCTCCCGGGAACTGAGCGCGGCCGCCCACGGCACGATGGCGTAGCGCGCCCAATGATCCGCGAACACCACCCGCGTGCGGGCCATGCGCCACGGCTCCTCAGCCAACAGGGCATTGAGCGCCTCGAGCGGCCGGCTCCAGGAATCATCAGCAGCGCTCTGCAGGCGCTCCTCGTGCTCGGCGCGCAGCCGCGGCCGCACGCCTCGCTGCACGCGCACCAGACACAGCCGGTGTGGCGAGACGTATACGCCGACTTCGTCACGCCATAATGGTGACACGATTGACCTCTTCGATGGTCGTTTGACCGTGGCGCACCAGGTCGATGGCCGCGCTGCGGATCAGCCTTACTCCGGCCGCGTGTGCGAGCTCCTTCAGCTGGCGCACCGGCACGCGGTTGACGATCGCCTCGCGAATCTCATCGTTGAGCACCATCAGCTCACCGACTGCCTTGCGGCCGTGGTAACCGGTGCCGCGGCAATGCCCGCAGCCGCGCCCCTGGCGGAATCTGAACGACGCGCTCAACAGCGCCGCAATGCGCGATTGCTCGAGCAGCTCGCGCGCCGGCAGGTACGGCTCGCTGCAGTGCTCGCAGACGATGCGCACCAGCCGCTGCGCCATAACGGCCGACAACGCCGACACGAAACTGTGTGAGTCCACGCCCATGTGCACGAAGCGTCCGACCACGTCAAACACGTTGTTGGCGTGCACGGTGGTGAACACCAGGTGACCGGTGAGCGCCGACTGGATGGCGATCTGCGCGGTCTCCGGATCGCGGATCTCGCCCACCATGATCTTGTCGGGATCGTGCCGCAGGATCGAGCGCAGGCCGCGCGCGAAGGTCAGGCCCTTCTTTTCGTTCACCGGTATCTGCAGCACGCCCGGCAACTGGTACTCGACCGGATCCTCGATGGTTATGATCTTGTCGCGCCCGGTCTGGGTCTCGGAGATGGCCGCGTACAGCGTCGTGGTCTTGCCACTGCCGGTGGGCCCGGTGACCAGCAGCATGCCGTAGGGAAGCGCGCTCAGGCGGCGCAGCTGCCCGACGATGTCGTCCTCGAACCCCAGCACGTCCAGCCGCAGGCCGCTCATGCGGGTGAGCGCCTGTTTGTCGAGGATACGCAGCACCGCGTCCTCGCCGAAGATGCTGGGAATGATCGACACCCGGAAATCGATCGGGCGTCCGTTGACCGCGATCTTGAAGCGGCCGTCCTGCGGTACGCGCCGCTCGGCGATGTCGAGCTCGGACATGACCTTGATGCGCGAGATGATCTGCTCTGCCAGCTCGACACCGCCGACCGTGGCGATGGCGGCCAATACGCCGTCCAGGCGATAGCGCACCACGAGTCCGACGGCGCTCGACTCGAGATGAATGTCGCTGGCGCCGGCGCGCAGCGCGTCGTACACGGTCGAGTGCACCAGGCGCACCACCGGGCTCGTGTCCTCGGTGATCCTCACGTACGAGAGGTTGTCGACACCCTCCTCGCCCTTCGCTGCGTCCTGCGTCGCCGGCAACACCGTATCGATCGCCCGCAATGCTTCCGCGCGCCGCGCGATCAGACTCGTCAGCTCATCACGGCCGGCGAGCGCCCATTCCAGCGGCGCACTCAGCCGCAGCTCGAGCCAGCCGCGCAGCGCCTGATCGAAGGGATCCGTGAAGATCGCGACCAGTCGTCCGTGCTCGCGTACCACCACGCAGTGACGGCGGGTCGCGTCCGCCGGCGGCAGCACCGCGAAGTCCGGGTCGAGCTGTGCCAGCTCCGCGCCCGCGATGAAGCGGTAGTCGAATGCCACGGCGAGGGCGCGCGCGTAGTGGTCGCCGCTGAGACCGCTGGCCTCGGCCAGCACCTCGTACACCGGGCGCTTGCAGCGCTCCGCCTGCTGCATGGCGTGTGCGATCGCGGGCTCATCGATCAGCGCGGGCGGCGCGCCAGCGACGCCGGCGCCGTCAGCCATCGCGCCGGCGGCTGCAGCGGCAGACCGCGCGCTTCCCGGTGGCGCGCTCGAGTTGTCCGCGAGTGTGTCGACGGCGGCGTTCATCGGATGCTGCCGGCGAGCTGGAAAATCGGGAAGTACATGAGCACGACGATCACACCGATGATCAGACCGATCACGATCATCAGCACCGGCTCGATCAAGCGCGTAACGACGGCGACCCAGCGGGCGAGCTCCTCGTCACAGAAGTCGGCGATGCGCTCCATCATCTCGCCCATGTTGCCGCTGCGCTCCCCGACCCGCAGCATGCGCGCCGCCACCGCTGTGGTGAGTCCGTGGCTCTCCATGGCCGCGGCGAGCGACTGGCCCTCGGTGACCGCGCGCGTAGCCGCCGCGTAGGCGGCGCGCGAGCTCGCGCGCACCACACCGGCAGCCATACGCAGTGCCGGCACCGCGGGTATGCCGCCGCGTATCAGCATGCCGGTCGTGCGGTAGAGGCGCGCCAGCTGGTAGACGTGCAGTTGGCGGCCGACCGAGGGGATGCGAGCGATCCACGCGCCGGCCGCTGCGCGCGCTGCCGGTCGCGAGAGCGCGTATCCGGCACCGGCGAGCGTCGCCACTGCGCCGACGACCACGAGCCCGGTATGCGCATCGAGCAACTGACCCCACTGCAGCAGTATCCGTGAAGCCAGCGGCAAGTCGCTGCCCAAGTCCTCGTAGATGCTGCTGAAGCGCGGCACCACGTAGCCCATCAGGAACAGCGTGACCAGCAGACCTGCCACCAGCAGCACGGCCGGGTAGATGCAGGCGTTGACCAGGGTCTTGCGCAGCGCATCGGCCTGTTGCTGGTAAGCGATGTAGCGGGTCAGTGCCGCGCGCAGCGCGCCGGACTTTTCGCTCGCGCGCACCGACGCCACGTACAGCTCCGGAAACGTTGCGGGGTGCTCCGCAATCGCGGTGGCGAGCGTCTGTCCCTCGTAGAGACGCAGCAGGATGCGTTCGAGGACGCGCTGCGTGCCGGTGGCGGAGTCCTTGTGAGCCAGCGCCTCCAGCGCTTCCACCAGCGACAGGCCGGCATCGAGCAGCGAGACCAGCTGCTGACTGAAGACCGCGAGCTGCAGCTGCGGCTGCCGCAACACTCGCCGCAGGCGCCGCACGGGCTCGAGCGAGATGACCCGCAGGCTCCTGAGCGCGACCTGCCGGCGCGCATCCGCCTCGTTCACCGCATCGATGACGCAGGCGCTCACGCCGCAGGAGCCGTCGAGAACCTTGACGCGAAACTCCATGTGTCACCAGTTGGTGATATCTGCATCCTCGCCGCTGCCGCCGGGCTGACCGTCGCGGCCGTATGAGAGCAGATCGAAGTCGTTCTGGTGCGTCCCCGGCTGCACGTAGACGTACGCATGTCCCCACGGGTCCAGCGGCACGGCTTTCTTCAGGTACGGGCCCTCCCAGTTGGTCACCCCCGACGGCGGAGCGTTGAGTGCCGCCAGCCCTTCCTCGGTCGTCGGCAGCCGGCCGACGTCGAGACGGAACTGTTCGAGCGCCTTGTCGAGCGCGTCGATCTGTGCGTGCGCCGCCTTGACGCGTGATTTGCCCACCTGGGCGAAGTAGCGCGGCGCCACAAAGCCAGCGAGCAGGCCGATGATGACCATCACCACCAGCAGCTCGAGGAGTGTGAAGCCGCGGCTGCGGCGACTGCGGGGTGCAACCTGGTGTATCGCAGACATGTTGTTTTCCGTCGGCTGAGAGTTGGCGTCAGCGTGCCCTGGTGGTCACCATGGTCGTGAAACCCGCCCTACACCGACAGTGGGCCGGCGCTTTAGGGGTGGGGGTAAAAGTACCAAGCCCGCGGTAGGGGTTTGTGCGTAGATCAGCCCGCGCGCTGCTGAGCGAGGAGCGAACGGTAGATCCGCAGCACCGTGGGCACGTAGTGGCGGGGCTCGGAGAACGGCGGAATCTGGTGGCCGTAGCGTTCCACGGCATCCTCGCCCGCGTTGTACGCGGCCAGCGTCAACTCGAGGTCGTTACCATAGCGCGCCAGCAGATCACGCAGATAGCGAGCGCCCGCGGAGATGTTCTGCTCCGGGTCGAACGCATCGGCCACCCCGTAGCGGCGCGCGGTGGCGGGACGCAGTTGCATCAGCCCGACCGCACCGCGCCGCGAGACCGCGCGCGGGTTGAAGGCGGACTCGACCACGATCACCGCACGCACCAGTTCCGGGGGCAGAGCCTGCGAGCGCGCCGCGCGCTGGATCAGCGGCTCGAATATGGCTGACTTGCCGACCCAGTTCTCCGGTCGCGCCGCACGCTCGGCGGGGGCGGTCGCCAGCAACAACCGGTAGCGGCCGTCTACCGGCACGTTTGTGAAGTGCGTCACGCCGGCGGTGTCCACGAAGCTATAGATGTCGGCCTGCGCCAGGCCGGCCGTGGCTGTTGCGAGCAGCGTCAGGGTCAGACGGGGAAGAGAGGCGGTACGCATGCCGCACCCTTTCTACCCCGGATCGGGCCAGCCGGCAGGTAGGGTAACGCGGTAGTTGCGACTGACATAACTACCCATTGCGCCGCAAAACACAAAACAGCGAGGATTTGAGTAACCGCGCGACAATTAACACTATACGCGCGGCGTGTCTGGAGGCATGATTGCCGTACAGGCCAAGGTCTACAAGAACCACCATAAGCAAGACCCGCAATGGTCCGGCAGAATCCATGGGCAATGGGAGTTCGGGCAGGACGCGTGTGCCAGCCGGCGACGGCGAGCCGTTGCCACACGCGCCACCTGCCCGGCGTCCCCGAGAGGTTGGGCGAATGACAAACCCCGCGCGCATCGTGCTGGTCGAGGATCACGCAATCCTGCGCGACGGGCTGCGTGCGCTGCTCGATCTGGAGCCGGAGTTGCGCGTGGTCGGCGAGGCCAGCAGCGCCGCCGAGGGAGCGCGGGTGGCCAAGAGCTGCAACCCGACGCTCATCATCACGGATCTGGCCATGCCGGGGGGCCTCGGTCTGCGCATCCTGGACGACCTGCGCAGCGCCTGTCCCGGGGTACGCGTGCTGGTGCTTACCGCGTACTGCACCGACGAGTACATCCACGCCGCTCTCAATGCCGGAGCCGACGGCTACATCCTCAAGGACGCCAGCCGCGATGAGCTGCTGCAGGCCATTCGCGCGGTCATCGCCGGACAGAAATACTTCTCCGATCCGGTATCGGCGCGGCTGGTCTCCGGTTACCTGCGGCGTAATGAGCCGGAGGTGGCGGGCTCACCGCATATCACCGAGCGCGAGCGCCAGGTACTCACCCGAGTGGCGCTCGGCGAAACCAACAAGCGGGTCGCCCTGGCACTGCGGTTGAGCATCAAGACGGTCGAAAAGCACCGTGCCAATCTCATGCGCAAACTCGACCTGCACAACACCGCCGCCGTCACTCTGTTCGCCGTGCGTAACGGCATGCTGCCGGCAAGCGATACCGAACAGGGGCACGCGGGGGAACTCAACGCGACCGGCTGAGGCGGCGGGCGTCGCCCGTCAGGCGGCATCGGGCTTGTCGGATTCCCCGCTAGCCAGAGGCCATTCAATGCGCGCGCGGGTCCCCGTACCGGACTCCCCCGTCGACAGGGTGAATCGCCCGCCGGTCATCTCGGCGCGCTCGCGCAGGTTGTGTATGCCGCGACCGGAGCGCAGAGCCGTCGCGGGGACCTCCGCCCCCACTCCGACCCCATCGTCGCTGACCTCCAGGGCCAGTTGACCGGCCGAGCGTGCCAGCGAGACCACCACTTTGCGGGCCCCGGCATGCTTGGCCACGTTGTTCAGCAGCTCCTGCACGCTGCGAAACACCGCGGTACCCAGCCGGTCGGGTACTTCGGCATCCTTCACCGAGACCGCCCCCTCGACCTCCAGCGCTGGATAGCTCCGAGCGAACTCGCGACAGAACCAGGAGACCGCGGAAGCCGCGCCCAGGTCGTCGAGTACCGCCGGCCGCAGATTCATGGCGATGCCGCGCAGCTCCTCCAGCACGTCCTGCAGCGAGGTGACGGCGCGGCGCACCAGCTGCTGGGATTCCGCACTGCGCGCCGGTGGCGCCTGCTCGACGCGCTCGAGGCTGTACTTGATGGCGCTCAGCTGCTGACCCACCGAGTCATGCAACTCGCGGGCGATACGCTTGCGCTCGGCCTCCTGGTCGGCGATCTGCCGGCGAGACAGCATCGCGAGCTCATTGCGCGAGCGGCGCAGCGCCTGTTCCGCCGCCTCGCGGCGCATGATCTCATTCTGCAGGTCACGATTGGCGTCGTGGAGCTCGGCAGTCCGCACGCGCACCCGCGCTTCGAGCTCGGCGTTGATGGCGTGCAGCGCTTCACGGGCGAGATGCAGCGCGCTGACGTCGGCGACGACGGCGACAGCAACGCATTCCGTGGTCGCCGCGCCAGCCACGCAAGCGGGCGTCATGGGCCGCAGCGTCACGCGCAGCGCACGCCCGAGCACGGCGTCGCGCAGCTCGAACTCGCCCATGGCGCCGGCCGGCGACCCTCCCCACGCCGCCGTCAGGGCAGACTGCAGCGGGCAACCGGCCGGTATGCAGCTGCCGTGCAGCAGCTGGTGCAGATCGCGGCCGAGTGCCTCGCCGATCGGACCCAGGTTCCAGCGCTCCACGACCCGGTTCACGCGTACCACCCGCCCGGCGGCATCCAGCAGGCAGATCACGTCCGGCAGGGCATCGACCGTACATTCCCATTCGAACTTCGCGCGTGCAATCGCGGCGCGCACGCGCTGCGATTCCGGGATGTCGGCCGTGTCGGCCCGCGGCTGTTCGCGTTCCACGCTCATGATGAATTCACTGCCTCACTGGGTGTACAGCACGCGCGCCTCGCTGCTGAGACGCCCTGCTGCAAGGGCTGCTGCGGGTAGCAACGCCGGACGCTGTGCGACCGCCTACATGATAATCTCGCGCGCGCACAAATGCCTGTACGAACTCAACGGAGGAATTGGTAGGGAAAGCGTGTAGAGAATTTTGGCTGCTCTTGGCCTAACCTGCTCGCCGTGGTTTCCACAAACATCGTCGCCACGTTGCCGTCCGACCGGACGGCTGCCGACGTCGTGGGGCCGCCGCCCGCGGGTGTTCGCCACCGCACGACACCGATACTGCTGATCGATGAGCCCGGCATCCCGCGCGATGGCCTGTGCGCCCTGCTGGAAAGCGACAGTGCACTGGAGGTGATCGCCGTGGCATCCGGGCGTCGCGAGGCGCTGCAGGCGCTGCGCGCCGCGCAGCCGCAGGTCGTCGTCATGGATTTCTCGGTCGACCCGGCGGCCGGTCGCGAGACCATCGCCTACATCAAACGGCGCTGGCCGCGGGTGGGCGTGCTGGTGCTCATCCAGCCGGGGCACGAGCACATCGAGGCAGCGCTGCGCGCGGGCGCCGACGGTTACGTGCTCCTGGACGAAGACTGCGACCAGCTGTTCGACGCGGTGCGCCGTGTAGCCGCTGGCAAGGACTACATCAGCCCCGCTGCGCTCGGCCGGATGGTGACCTCCTACGGCAGGACCGCGGACCCCGTGAGCCTCCGATCGCCGCCTCCGGCGGTGCTGACCAACCGCGAGCGGGAAGTGATTGCCCTCATCGCCAATGGCTATCGCACGCGCGAGATGGCGCAACTGATGTCCCTGAGCAACAAGACCGTCGAGAAGCACCGCGCCAACCTGATGCGCAAACTCGGTCTGCGCTCCGCGGCCGCCGCCGCCGCGTACGCCATTACCCACGGGCTGGCGGAGGGCGTAGCCGCCCGCGGGGTGCGCTGAGGTCGGTAGTCTCGCGTCGCTGACAAAGTGCTCCACACCGCCGGTTTCAATCGTCCGCTGATCGGTCTGCTCGCCGCGCTCGTTGCGATGCACGGCGCGGGTGCGCTCGCTGATGAGGCGCCGCCGGCGCGCGAGTATCTCGACCAGCGGACGGGCGCCACGATCACCGTCGTGACACAGCCGCTGGTGTTCGCCTACGCGCGTCCCGAGCTCGCGGCGAACGTGCGCGACTACGCCACCCTCGCAGCCGCCAGAGTGAACCGCAGTGGCAAGCTGACGTACGTGCTGATCGCCTACTTCTGGTCTACCGTCGATCCACGACTGCGCGAGGAGCCGCTGCCCGCTCCCGAGCCGCTGCTGCTGCAGGCGGATGACCGGCGCATCCAGTTGAGTACACATGGGCAGAGGTCGCACGAGGCGGGAATTGGCGTGGCGGTCGATGCGCCGCCCGGCTCCAACGCCACCCCGCGCGTCTACAGCACGGATCTGGCCACGCTGCGATTCATCTCGGAGGCGCGGCAGCTGACGCTGATCGTCGACACCGAGCGCAGCACGCTCACCTTCGGGCTGTGGGAGGACCGGCGCCCGGCGCTCAAAGGGTTGGTGCGACACCTGAGTGGCGCAGACTGACCGCAGGACCGTCGTCCCGCAACGGCACCGCGGGGGTCAACCCGTGGCCAGTTGTGCCCGCCAGAGCCGCGGAGCAGCGCTGCACGCGGCACCGTGGAGCCATTGTGGCCGGGGCACCGCCGCCCGCACAATGCGCAGCACTCTGGCAGCGCGGTGGGATTGTGGCTTCATCCGGCACGGGTTCGCTCGCGAATTCCCCGTTCATGGTCGGTGTCTCGGGACACCGCGACCTGCAACCCGGGGACCTGCCGCGACTGCGCGAGGCGGTGGCGAGCTTCGTGCGTCAGCTGAAGGAATACCTGCCCGACACGGAGGTGCGGCTCATCGTCGGCATGGCCGAGGGTGCGGATCTGCTCGTGGCCGAAACCGCCGTGGCGCTGCAAGTCGGCGTCGAAGCGCTGCTGCCCATGCCTCTCGAGCACTACGCCGCCGACTTCGACCCGCGCACCTTCGAGTCCCTGCAGGAGCTGCTGCAGCAACCGCACGTGAGCTGCGTCGAGCTGTCGTACGCGCCGGGCTGCGACGACCCGCGGACACCCCACTCTCCCGCACAGCGCGATGCGATGTATGCCAACCTCACCGACGCGCTCGTCCGCCGCAGCAGCCTGCTGCTGGCGCTGTGGGACGGGCGGGTGTCGCCCCTGCACGGCGGCACCGCGGACACGGTGCTGCGCTACCTTGGTATTCGCACCGACGAGCACCCCGGTCCCGAGACGCTCGAGCTCGTCGAGGCCCGCGAGGAAGCCGACGTCAGCGAGCGCCTGGTGTACTGGACGCCCACGGCGCGCAGCGGCAGCGATATCGTGAGTGAGACGCACGTGCCCTGCTACCTCTGGGGCACGGGCGACGGCGTCCTGCAGGTGCAGCAGTCCATGCCGGCGCCCCTGAAGACGCAGCTCGCACAGCTCAACGGCTACAACCTCGAGTTCCGGCAACTCACGGCGACGGGCCGCCTCGTTGCCGGCAACTCCCTGATGGACACCCTGCCGGAATCCATTCCGCCGGCCGACAGGCGCCTGCTCGAGCACATGGATGCGCAGTACCGCAAGGCTGACGCGCTCGCGGTCTACTATCAGCGCCGCTCGGACCGCCTGTTCCACCTGTTCGGCATCATGGCGTTCGCGATGGGCTTCGCCTACCTGATGTACGAGAAGCTCACCGACGACCGCATCCTGCTGATCGCCTATGTCCTCATCCTCCTCGCCAGCCTCGGCGTGTACTACGTGCTGCAGGGCAAGCGCTGGTTCGGCAAGCACCTGACCTACCGTGCCCTGGCCGAAACGCTGCGCGCGCGGTTCTATCTGCGGCTGGCCGGTGCCGACCGGAGTTTCGATGCGGGGGAGGTGCTGGCGTTGTCGGGCATCGACCGCTTCCACGGTTTCGGCTGGATCGCCTTCGTCCTCAAGGGCATCGAGCCGCCGGATGTGGCGGCGGGGGCGGGGCGTGAGCCGGTGCCCTGCGAGACCCTCTGCATCGAGCAGGCCTGGATCGAAAACCAACACGCTTACTTCACCCGCAAAGTGGCCAGCCTCGAGAAGAGCAGCCGGCGCATGAACCTCGTACGGCGGGCAATCCTGCTGATCATTCTGGCGACGATCTCCGCGCTGTTCGTGTTCGGCGACGCTTTGCATCGCATCGACGTCGGACTCGGCGTGCCGCTGAAGAACATGTTGACCTTCGCCATGGGCCTGCTGGCCGTGCTGCTCGGTGTCTGGGAGCTGCATCAGGACAAGATGGCTACGCGCGAGCTGCTGTGGCAGTACCGCAATCAGCTGAGTCACTTCTCGCGCGCCCGCGCGCAGCTCGCGCGCATCACGACGCCGCGCTTGCGCACCGCAGTGCTCGCGGCGCTCGGCAAGGACTCGCTGATGGAGAGTTATCTCTGGGCCATCCATCGCTATCACCGCGAGCACGAGCCCCCCAGCGCAGGAGGCGGCGCTTAGGCGCCGGCGTGATGCCATGAGCGACGACGCTTCGCCACGGTCGCGCCGCCGCGAGCGAGGCCGGCCCCAGCGCAGCACCGGACCTTCGCTCGCGCCGCTGCCGCGACTGATGAACCGCTGGCCCTCGCTCGAAATCCTCACGGCCGAACAGGTCGAGCGCATCATCCTGGCCGCGTTCCGCGTGCTGGAAGAGGCCGGACTCGAGATCCGCAGCGCTGCGGCGCGCGAGGTCTACCGGCGCGCGGGCGCGCTGGTGGACGAGCCAAGCCAGATGGTGCGCCTCGGGCGCGAGCTGGTCGCAGCGCAACTGGCGCACGCGCCCGAGCGCTTCGTGCTCCGGGCCCGCAACCAGGAGCGGCACCTCCACGTCGGTGACAACGTCGTCAACTTCGGCCCGGTCAACGGCGCCCCGAACATCCACGATCTGGAGGGCGGCCGGCGCTACGGCGATATGGCGAGCTTCCGCAACATCCTCAAGCTGACCCACGCGCTCGGCGTACTTCACTGGCAGGGCGGGATCGTGGTCGAGCCGGTGGATGTTCCGGTCGCCATCCGGCATCTGCTCACTTACCAGGCGCACATCGAGTGCGCGGATATCGTGTGGGCGGCACGCGGCATCGGCGGCGTGCAGGCGCAGGATGCACTCGCCATGTCCGCCATCGAGCACGGCTGCTCGCTCGAGGACCTGGCAGAGCGGCCGACGCTGATGACGGTCACCAACGTCAACTCCCCGCGCCGGGTGGACGAGGAGATCCTCGACAACATCATGGTCATGGCGCGCCACGGCCAGTGCGTGGTGATCACGCCTTTCACCCTCATGGGGGCGATGGCGCCCGTCACGCTCGCCGGCGCGCTGGTGCAGCAGACCGCGGAGGCGCTGGGAGTCATCGCGCTGTGTCAGCTGCTGCGCCCGGGCGCGCCCTGCGTGATGGGTGGCTTCACGTCCAACGTCGACATGCGCACCGGCTCGCCGGCCTTCGGCACCCCCGAGTACGTGCACGCCGTGATCGCCGGCGCGCAGATCGGACGGCGCCTGAAGCTGCCGGTACGCACCAGCGCGGTGAACGCCTCGCCCGTGGTGGACGCGCAATCGACCTATGAGACGGCATTTTCGCTGCAGGCCGCGATCCTGAGTCACAGCCATCTCATCAACCATGCCGCCGGCTGGCTGGAAGGCGGGTTGTCGGCGTCACTGGAGAAGATCGTCGTTGACGCGGAGCTGCTGCGTAACTGGGCCGAGATCCTCAAGCCCATCGACTTCAGCGACGATGACCTCGCCGTGGACGCGATCAGGGACGTCGCTGCCGGTGGCCACTTCTTCGGTGCGCCGCATACGCTGGCGCGCTACGAGTCCGCGTTCTACCGGCCGCTGCTGTCGGATTGGTCCAACTTCGAGAACTGGACGGATGCCGGCGGCCGCAATGCCACCGAGCGCGCCACCGTCATCTGGAAGAGGCTGCTGGCGGAGTGCGCGCCACCGCCGCTCGACCCGGGAGTGAAGGAGGCGATCGCCGCGTATGTCGCGCGCCGCACGCGGGAAATCGGCAGTGGCCCCTGACAGGGTTGTGTGCCCGCAGGTACATCCATGAGCGCGCGAATCACGAACGCCCGCATGTACGCCGTGACCCCCGAGGTCGAGGCGGCCTGGCGCGCGCTGCTCGGGTTTGTCGCGGGCGACGCGGGTGTCGCGCTCACCTACCTCCCCTACCCCGCACCGCAGCCGCTCGAGGCGCTGTGGGCGCGGGCGGACCTGGGCGCCGTCCTGATGTGCGGCTACCCGATTGCACTCGAGATCGCCCCGGTTATTCCGCTCGCAGCGCCGATCCCCCGGGCTCCGTGGGCGGCAGGCCGCCCGCTGTACCGTACGGATCTCATCGTGCGGCAGGATGCCCCCTATCGTACGCTCGAGGACACCTTCGACCAGCGGACGGGATGGACGGTGGAGCACTCCCACTCCGGCTTCAACGCCTGGCGTCATCACCTGCTCGCCTTGCGCACACCGCAACGCCCGACTCTCTATCGCGAAACAGTGGGCAACCTCGTGACGGCACGGAACGTCCTCGACAGCGTCCGCGAAGGGCGCATCGATGTCGGTCCGCTCGATGCCTACTGGCATCTGTTGATTGCCCGTCACGCGAGGCAACTCACGAACGGCGTGCGTACGCTGACTTCGACGGAGGTGGCACCGATGCCGGCGTTCGTGGCCGCGGCCGGTACTCCGGCCGATGCGGTTGCGCGCCTGCGCGGTGCGTTCGTGGCCGCGAGTCGCCAGCGCTGGTTCGGTCCGTTGGCAGAGCTGCTGCTGCTCGAGGGATTTGCACAAGTCACCGGGGAGACGTTCGCGCCGCTGCTGCAATGGGACCAGGCCGCTAGAGCCGCCGGGTACGAGCGGCCGGGGTAGATGATGGGAAAAACCGGCCCGCGTCTACGCCGTGCCAGGGGTTACGCGACTCGAGCCCGACACGCTGCCAGAGGTCTCGAGGCGGCTGGTGGAATCAGCGCCCGGAAGACTGCGGCACGCGGCCGGTGGGATGAGGCAGCACGTCGTGCGCGCGGAAGAGGAAACGGCGCGCCACGTCGAAGTAGGTGTGGTAGACCAGTCCGCCGTTCTCCGCAATCAGCCGCTCGCGCAGTTGGCCGTAGCGGGCGTTGTACGCGTACCAGGGCATGTTCGGCTCTTCGTGGTGCAGCGAGTGCAGGTTGTTGAACAGGAACAAGGGTCCGAGGATCCACGACCCCTCGACCAGCGCGATGCGCTCGCGTACCGCGGGGCTCCAGCGATGCTCGGCAAACGCGCGGATCAGCTGCAGGCCGTTCGCCGGGACCACCATGGCGACGAAATAGATCCACAACGGCATGCCACATACGAGCTTCAGCCACAGGACCACCGGCACACACCACGCCAGGTGCACCAGCCACACGTGGCGCACGTTCTGCTCGTTGCGCACCAGAGAGCGCCGCTCGCCGCGACACAAGGTGAGCAGCTCGTCACGCAGGAACATGACGATGCGCCAGAAGGAACCGAGGGCCACGCGACCGGCGAGTGTCTGCTGGACCCGGTGGAGGAGACGGCTGATGGGGTTGAGCCGCGCGAGATCCTCCGGTCTCCAGTAGTAGGACTCGGGATCGTCGAGCGGGTCGGTGAGGCGCGGATTGATGTGGTGTGCCCGGTGCGTGTGGCGGTAGCGGTCGTACGGCAGCCACAGGTTCAGCGGCACGACGGCAAACAGGCGGTTGACCCACTCCCAGCGGGTCGGGTGCCCGTGCACGATCTCATGCTGGAGGGAGCTGTGCAGTGTGATCAGAACGGCCGCGATGGGTGCTACGATCGCCAGCGGCCAGCGCGTATAGGCAAAGGTAACGGCCAACCAGCCGCCGTAGACAGCCAGGATGAGAAGCAGTGTCGGGATTTCCACCGCGACGCGCGGGCTGTGTCGGGTCACGGGCGCCGCGGCGGAGTCCCGCTCGGGCGTGGTACCGATGGGCATTCCGGAGTGATACTAAACCAAATGTTCCCGCGGCGTCGCCGAAGCCGCCGCTTTTCGGGACCCCGCTCTCAGTCCATAGGGACGCTCCGGCCAAGCCGTCGCTCGAGCGCGGACAGGGCGTCGTAGAGCAGGATCGCCATGAGCCCTGTGACCAGGCCCCCCTGGAGGATGAAGGCGTTATTGCTCGATAGCAGCCCCGCAATGATCACCTCCCCCAGTCCCTTCGCGGCAACCGTCGAGCCGAGGGTCGCCGTACCCACATTGATGACCAAGGACAGCCGGATCCCCTCGAGAATCAGCGGCATCGCCAGCGGCAGCTCCACGGACAGCAGCCGCTGCCTTGGGCTCATGCCCATGCCGTCGGCCGCTTCGAGCAGCGCAGGCGGACAGGTCTTGAGCCCCGTGACGGTGTTCTCGAAGATCGGCAGCAGGCCGTAGGCGAACAGCGCGATCAGGGTCGGCTTCAGGCCGAAACCGACCAGTGGCACGGCCACCGCCAGCACCGCTACCGGCGGAAAGGTCTGACCGATGTTCACGAGCGTGCGCGACAGGGGCAGGAATTCCACACCCCGGGGGCGCGTCACGAGGATTCCCAGACTCACCGCGACCACCGTGCTGGCGGCGGCCGCGACGCACACCGTGCCCAGCTGCGCGAGCGCCAAGCGGAGAAGATTCCCCTGATCGTAGATCGCCGGTGCGCCGTACTGGGTGAGCGGCGCGAACACCGGGGCGAAGCTCTGCGGGAAGAGCAGAAATCCCAGCAGCAGCGCCAGCGCGATGAGCCGCAGCAGATTCGTGGCTGACACGGGCTATGGCCGCGCGCGAGCGAGTATCGCTGCGACGGTGAGGTGGCCGCGCGGCCGGCCGTCCTCGCCGAGCACTGCGACTGAGTCGGCACCGCACCACAGGAGCTCCGAGAGCACCTCGCGCAACGAAGCCGAAGCAGCCACCCCGGGTCCGTCCGAGCCACCCGGCAACGCCACCTCGCCCGCCATCGTCAGCGACAGCAGCTTCATGGCGCGGTCGGACAGTCCCGTCATGCGCGCAACCAGCGGATCGGCCGGACGCGTCAACAACACCGCGGGCCGGTCGTACTGCAGCAGGCGTCCCGCGCTCATCACCGCGACGCGACTGCCGAGACGGAAGGCCTCGTCCATGTCGTGGGTGACGAGCACCACGGTGGTGCCGAAGCGGCGGTGGATGTCCAGGAGGTCTTCCTGTGCCTTGGCGCGAATGATGGGATCGAGTGCGCCGAACGGCTCGTCCATCAGGAGCAGCGCCGGCTCCCCGGCGAGCGCCCGCGCCACGCCGACCCGCTGCTGCTGGCCGCCGGAAAGCTGGTGCGGGAAGACATCGGCGTAAGCGGCGGGATCGAGCTCGAATATCCGCAGCAGCTCCTCGACGCGCGCGCGGATGCGCGTCTTCTCCCAGCCGAGCAGGCGCGGCACGGTGGCGATGTTCTCCGCGACGGTGCGGTGGGGAAACAGCCCGTGTCCCTGGATGGCGTAGCCGATGCGCCGCCGCAGCAGGTGTGCCGGCTCGGCGCGGGTGTCGGTGCCCTCGAGCAGCACGCGGCCGCTGGTCGGCTCGACCAGACGGTTGATCATGCGCAGCAGGGTCGACTTGCCGGAACCCGAGGGACCGACGATCGCCGTGATGGAGTTGCGCTCGATCGCCACCGACACGCTGTCGACCACCGTCGTCGCGCCGTACTGCTTGGTGAGATTCTCGACGCTGATCATGCTTTCCCCCGATCCATGACCTCGACCAGGGCATCGAGCAGCACCGCGGCGGAGAAGGCCAGAGCCACGATCGGAATCGCCCCGAGCAGCACCAGGTCGATCGCCGTCTGCCCGATTCCCTGGAACACGAACGTGCCGAGACCGCCCCCGCCGATCAGCGCCGCCACCGTGACCATGCCGATGTTCTGCACCAGCACCACGCGGATGCCCGTCAGGATCACTGGCAGCGCCAGCAGCAGTTCGATGCCGGAGAGCACCTGCCAGCCCGTCATGCCCATGCCGCGTGCCGCGTCGACCGCGCTGCGCGAAACGCGCTTGAGACCCACCACCGTGTTGGCGACGATCGGCAGCAGCGCGTACAGGAACAGCGCCACCAAGGCGGGCGCGGCGCCGATGCCGCGGACACCGAGGCGCTCGGCCCAAGGCGCGGCCGCGGCCAGCGCCCCGAGAGGCGCCATCAGGATGCCGAACAGCGCAATCGCCGGAATCGTCTGAATGACGTTGAGCACCCCGAGTATCGGCGTGCGCAGCCGCGGGGTGCGATGGCAGAGGATGCCGAGCGGCAGACCCGCCACCACCGCTGCGGCCAACGACCCGACCGACAGCCACACGTGCCGCCACGCCTCGCGCCAGAAGCGCCCGGCGTTCACGGCGTATTCGCGCAGCACCGAAAGATTGTCGAACGTGCCGTGGGCGAGCGCCGCGCCGGCAACGAGGAAGAAGAGCGCGAGCAGCAACACGCGCAGGCCCGGCCCCGGGCGCGTGCGCGTGATGGCATCCGTGGCCATCAGGCCGAGACACACGAGCAGTACCCACATCGCACCACCGGGGGCGACGCGCACCACCTTGTTGCCCGCCGGCGTGAGCGCGTCGGCGGCAGCGGCGACGGCGAGCGACACTGCCACCACGCCAAGGAGTGCTGCGGCGAGCCGTACCCGGGCGTCGGCCACCCCGAGCGCCACGATCGCGGTGAGAAGGAGCACCGCCTGGCAGCCGAGGGCGCCCCAGGCTGGCAGCGCCTCGAGCAGTGAGCGCGGGTCGCCCGGCATGATGCGGTTCGACTTGAAGAGCACGAATGGCAGGAAGATGAGCGCCGCAGCCCCGAGAGCCACGAGCAGCGCCCCCAGGCGGTCGACGCGCCCGAGCCGCGGCAGGGTCAATGCCATGCGCTCTTGCAGCCGCGCCCCCCTACTTCAGAAAGCCCCGGGTCCTCAGGTAGTCCGCGGCGACCGCCTCGTCGGCTTCGCCATCGATCTGCACCCGCGCATTCAGCCGCTGCAGCGTCTCCCGATCCAGGCTCTCCATCAGGGGCTTCACGATCCGGGCGATCTGCGGATTCGCCTTGAGTACGGCTTCGCGAATGACCGGCACCGGCGCATAGACCGGCTGATCGTGGCGGTCGTCTTCGAGCATCTGCAGATTCGCGGCGGCAATGCCGCCATCGGTGCCGTACACCATGGCGGTGTTGGTGCCGTTGGTGCCCGCGGCCGCGGCGCGGATGGTTGCGGAGGTCTCGCCGCCGGCGAGCACGATGAGCTGCTCCGGGCGCAGGGTGAAGCCGTAGGTCTTCTCGAGCGAGCGCAGCGTCCCGGCGTTGGCAAATTCCGCCGAACACGCCAGCATAACCTTCCCGCCCCCCGCCACCCAGCGACCGAAGTCGCTCATGGTTTTGAGGTGGTTGGCCTGCGCGACGTCGCGGCGCACGGCCAGCGCCCAGGCGTTGCTCGCCCCTGCCGGCGTCAGCCAGACGATCCGGTTGGCGGCGTAGTCGAGCTGCGACCCGAGCGCGTAGCCCGTCTGCAGGTCTTTCCAGGCCGGATTGGCCGCGTCATTGAAAAACAGCCCGGCATTGCCGGTGTACTCGACGTACAGATCGATCTCGCCGGCGAGCAGCGCCTTGCGCACCACCGGAGTCGCGCCGAGGCGGGTGCGGTCCACCGTCTCGATACCGGCCGCATTCAGCAGCAGGCGAATCATCTCGCCGAGCATTGCCGACTCGCTCGAGAGCTTCGAGGAAATCACCACCGCCGCGTGCGTCGGGACGGGGGCGGCGAAGGCGAGCGCCGCCGCCATGCACAGCGGCGCCAGCAGTTTCGCCGCCAGAGAGCCTCGTGTCCGACGTCTGAGCATTGCGCGTGCACGGTGTCGGTTGTTGACGTGCACGTCAAGTCCGCTGCCGAAGCGCGCCGCTCGGCGCACCGGACCATAGGTCCAGGCCCGCGAAGGGCTTTATCATGGCGATTACAGATGAACCCGCCGCCGCACCCCCATACTGCGACTGCCGAGCGCGCATCGAGCGGCCGCTATTCTCTCTGGCGGCTGCTGCGGGAGGGCCTCACCGGTCAACGCGGCTGGCGACGCGCGTGGGCGAAGGCCACCTTGCGCCCGCAGTACCGGGTGGTGATCGTCGGCGGCGGGGGCCACGGCCTCGCGACCGCCTTCTACCTGGCGCGCGAGCACGGCATCACCGACGTTGCCGTGCTGGAACGGGGCCCCATAGGTCTCGGCAACGTCGGCCGCAACACCACCATCATCCGCTCCAACTATTTCCATCCCGACAACATCCGCTTCTACGAGTTCTCGCTCAAGCTGTGGGAAGGGCTCGAGCGCACGCTCAACTTCAACGCCATGGTCAGCCAGCGCGGCACGCTCAACCTGTTTCACAGCGAGGCGCAGCGCGATCTGTTCACTCGCCGCGCCAACCAGATGCAGCTTCTGGGGGTAGACGCCGAGGCACTCAGCCGCGACGCGGTGAAGCGACTCGTGCCGCTCGTCGATCTGGACAACGGCCGCTATCCGGTGCTCGGCGGCTTCCTGCAGCCCCGCGGCGGCACGGTGCGCCACGATGCGGTCGCGTGGGGCTACGCCCGCGCGGCATCGCAGGCCGGTGTCGACATCGTCGAGCACTGCGAGGTCACGGGGCTCACGCGCTCGGGCGGGCGGGTGACCGGCGTCGAGACAGCGCAGGGACCGGTCGCAGCGGAGACGGTCTGTCTCGCCGTTGCCGGCCACTCTTCCAGACTCGCCGCGATGGCGGGCCTGACGCTCCCCATCGAGAGCCATGTGCTGCAGGCGTTCGTCAGCGAGGCCATCAAGCCGGTGCTCGATGTCGTGCTCACCTACGGCGCGGGACATTTCTATGTCAGCCAGTCGGACAAGGGCGGATTGGTGTTTGGTGGCGCCATCGACGGTTACAACAGCTACGGCCAACGCGGCACGCTGCCGATGGCCGAAGAGGTGGCTGCCTCGGCCATGACGCTGTTGCCCGGGCTCGCGCGGCTCAAGGTGCTGCGCCAGTGGGGCGGCGTCATGGACATGACCATGGACGGGTCGCCGATCATTTCGCACACGCACCTCGACGGGCTGATCCTGAACGGCGGCTGGTGCTACGGCGGCTTCAAGGCGATTCCGGCAGGAGGCTTCACCACCGCGCACCTGATCGCGCGCGGCGCGCCACATCCGGTCGCCGCGCACCTCGATCTGCAGCGCTTCGCTTCCGGCCGCACCGTCGATGAGCGCGGGATCGGCCCCTTCCCCTACCTGCACTGACCTTCGCCGTGCACTGCAGAGACCCGAGATGCTGAGGATCCCCTGTCCATGGTGCGGCGAGCGCGATGAAACCGAGTTCCGCTACCGCGGCGATGCCACCCGGACCCGGCCGGCCGCCGATGCCGGGCTCGCGGCCTTCTGCAGCTACCTGTACGAGCGGGACAACCCCCGCGACTGGCACACGGAGTGGTGGCTGCACGTCGGCGGCTGCCGCAGGCTCCTCAAGATCGTGCGTCATACTTTGACCCACGAGATCCGCTCGGTCGCTGCTGCAGCCGACGCCGCGACGCTCCCGGGGGAGGGTCAGCCTTGATGCGCGGTCCCGGCCGCATTGGGCAGGGCGTCCTCACAGATCCCGCGCGCCGCGTGAGCTTTCGCTTCGACGGGCGCCCGCTCGAGGGTCTCAAGGGGGACACGCTCGCCGCTGCGCTGCTCGCCAATGGCACGCAGCTCGTCGGGCGCAGCTTCAAGTACCACCGTCCGCGCGGCATCGTCAGCGCGGGTCCCGAGGAACCCTGCGCGCTGGTCGACGTGATCGGCCCGCGCGGGCGCGAGCCGAACCGGCTCGCCACCACGCTCGCCCTTCACGAGGACCTGGTCGCCGAGAGTCAGAACCGCTGGCCGACGTTGCAGTTCGACGCGCTGGCCGTAAACAACCTCCTCGCGCGTTTCCTGCCAGCGGGTTTCTATTACAAGACCTTCATGGCGCCCGGTTGGGCGTGGGAGCGACTCTACGAACCCCTGATTCGCCGTGCCGCGGGCTTGGGGAGGCTCGAGGCGCTCGTGCCCGCCCAGGCCGATCCTGCCGAAACGGTGCACGACCACGCGGACGTGCTGGTGGTCGGCGCCGGCGCCGCCGGGCTGACGGCGGCACAGAGCCTAGGCCGGTGCGGCCTGAAAGTGATCCTCGCCGATCAGGACGTGGTGCCCGGAGGCGGGACACTCCTCGATCCGCGCTGGGACGCGTGGCGCGCGTGCGTATCTGCGGAGCTTGCCGCACTGCCTTCGGTCCGCCGCCTGCCGGCCACCTCGGTGCTTGGCTGCTACGGCCACGGCGTGTTCGGCGCGCTCCAAACGCTTGCCCCGGAGGATAGCGCCCGCTTCGGAATGCGCGAGCGCCTGCGCATCGTGCGCGCGAAGCACGTGCTCGTCGCCACCGGCGCCCTCGAGCGGCTGATCGCCTTCCCCGGCAACGACACCCCGGGCGTCATGCTGGCGGGCGCTGCGCTCGCGTACCTGCGGCGCTACGGCGTAACGGTCGGCCGCCGGCCGGCGTTCTTCGTCAACAACGACGAGGCATACAACAGCGTGTTTGCGCTCGCGGCGGCGGGAATCCACTGCGCCGGGGTCATCGATCCACGCCGCGATTCGACGGCCGCCGCGCGCGCCAAGGCGCTGGGCGTTGCGGTACATGAGGCCGCCGTGGTCGCAGGTGTCAGCGGACGGCGCGAGGTGCGTGCCGTCACCATCGCGGACTTGAACGGACGGCGTCGCTTCGTGCTCGAGGCCGATTCGCTGCTGATGTCCGGGGGACACACGCCGGTGACGGCGCTGACGGGCCAGCTGGGCGCGGCCCTCGAGTGGCAGGAGTCCGTCGCCGCCTTCACGCCCGAGCTGTCGGGCACGATCGGCCGCGTCGCCGGCGCCGCTCGCGGGGTGTTCGGGCTTGCCGCCGCCGCGCGCGACGGCCTGGCTGCGGCCCGCGCGATGGCGGGCGAGCTCGGGCGGCGTGCAGACGTGGACGACGAGCTCGTGTTGCCCCCTGACCCCGACCCCACCCCGCTCGCTGCGCTCTGGGAGGTGCGCGCGCCGGGCAAGGCATTCGTCGATCTGCAGAACGACGTGACGACAGAGGACGTGCGTCTCGCCTGCCGGGAAGGCTACGAGCACCTCGAGCACATGAAGCGCTTCACGACTCACGGCATGGCGACCGACCAGGGCCGCATCGGCGGACTCGTCGGCAGTGCGGTGCTCGCCGCGGCACGCGGCGTGCCGCTGTCCGTGGTCGGCTCGCTGCAACCCCGGCCTTTCGCGCAGCCGGTCCCCTTCGCCGCTCTCGCCGGTGATGAAGTCCGCGAGCACTACAAGCCCAAACGCCGGCTGCCGCTGCACGACTGGCACGAGTCCGCCGGCGCCACCTTCATCTCCACGGGACTGTGGCTGCGGCCGCTGGTGTACTCGCGGCAAGCGGGCTGGGCGGCGGTGCTCGATGAAGCGCGCGCCGTGCGCGCCGGCGTCGGCATCACCGACGTCTCGAGCCTCGGCAAGATCGACCTGCAGGGGCCGGACGCGGCACGCTTCCTCGACTTCGTCTATGCCAACACGCTCTCGACGCTCCCCGTCGGCCGCGCACGCTACGGCATCATGCTGCGCGAGGACGGCATGCTGTTCGATGACGGCACGACCTCGCGGCTCGGCCCCGGGCATTTCCTGATGACCACCACCACCGCCAACAGCGGCGCGGTGCTCGAGCACCTGGAATTCCACCTGCAGTCGGCGTGCCGCGAGCTCAGTGTGCTGTTGACGGACGTCAGCGACCAGTGGGCGCAGTTCGCCGTTGCCGGCCCGCAGGCGCGCGCAGTCGTGGCGGCGGTGACGGGCGGAATCGACCTGAGCAACGCGGCATTTCCCTTCATGGCAGCAGGCGCCGCCACGATCGCGGGAGCAGCGGCACGGATATTCCGCATCTCCTTCTCCGGCGAGCTCGCCTACGAAATCGCAGTACCGGCGAAGCATGCACTCACCGCCTGGTCGGCGCTGCTCGAGGCCGGCGAGCGCTTCGGCATCCGGCCCTACGGGCTCGATGCGCTCAATACACTGCGCATCGAGAAGGGCCACGTGACGGGCGCCGAGCTGAACGGCAACACCACGGCCCACGATCTCGGCCTGCAGGGCATGCTGAAGAAACAGGGCGATTTCATCGGCCGCGCGCTGGCGCAGCGCGCCGCCCTCACCGCTCCGGAGCGGCTGCAGCTGGTGGGCGTGCGCCCGCTCGACCGCAACCACCGCCTGCGCAACGGCAGCCAGCTCGTCGCACGTGAGGCCCGCGGGAGCAGTCTCGGCTACGTGACCTCCTGCACCCCCTCGGTGGAATTCGAGGGCTGGGTCGGGCTGGCGCTGCTCAGTGGCGGCCGCCAGCGCCTGGGAGAGCGCCTGATCGGCCGCTCGCCGCTGCATGACGAGGACGTGGAGCTGCAGATTCTCAGTCCCCACATGCTCGACCCCGAGAACACCCGTGTCCGCGCCTGACGCCTCTGCCCTGCCCGAACCGGCTGTGGGCGTCACGCTCGCCACCGCGCTCAGCGACGTCGTCGAGCTCGCGGCTTTGCGCGACCGGGCCCAGGTTCTCAAGACCCTCGCCGCCCGCCGTGCCCTGAATCTTCCGAGCTTCGGCCGCGTGGCCATTGCGCGCGACACGCTGGCGCTGTGCGTGCGTCCCGAGCGCTGGCTGCTCCTCGCCCCGCCCGCCTCGCCGGATGTGACGGCCTCGCTGTGGCAGCGTGCCTGTGAGGGAGTAGCGGCGGCCGTGGACCTCTCCAGCGGCCTGGTGGCACTGCACCTGGACGGCCCGCATGCTCGCGAGGCCCTCGCCCGCGGCTGCCGGCTCGATCTCGACCCGGACGTCTTCCCCGCAGGGCACGCCGCCGCCACAATCATCGCCCAGGTATCGACGATCCTTGCGGCAGTACCCGCGGGGATGCTGATCCTGACGCCGACGAGCACCGCGCGGCATTTCCAGGCATGGCTCGCCCGCGCGGCGCGACCCTTCGGGCTCGCCGCGCGCGCCGATGTCACCGTCGGCGCCCTTTCGGGAGATTCACGGGCATGAAGGCTGCTGCAAGCGCATGAAGGCTTCTGCGAGAGCCGTGGTCATCGGTGGTGGTGTGGTCGGCGCCAGCGTCCTCTATCACCTGGCGAAGCTCGGCTGGACCGACGTACTGCTGCTGGAAAAGAGCGAGCTCACCTCGGGCTCGACCTGGCATGCCGCAGGCGGCATGCACACTTTCAATGGCGAGGCCAACATCTCGCGGCTGCAGAAGTACACCATCGACCTGTACCGGGAGATCGAGGCGCTCTCGGGCCAGTCGTGCGGCCTGCATCCGAACGGCGGCCTGATGCTGGCGTCGACCCAGGGCGAGCTCGACAGTCTGCGGCTCATCTGCTCACGCGCGCGGTACCTCGGCATGGAGACCGAGATGATCTCCATGGAGGAGGCGCAGCAACTCAACCCGCTCATCGACGTCCGCTACTTCAGCGGAGCCCTGTGGCGGGCCGACGGCGGTCATTGCGACCCTTCCGGCACGACCCATGCCTATGTCAAGGCGGCGCGCCAGCTGGGCGCCTCCGCGGAGCGCTTCACACGCGTTCTGTCGCTCGCACCGCGCCGTGACGGCTCGTGGGACGTGGTGACGGACAAAGGCACGGTTCACGCCGAGCACGTCGTCAACTGCGCGGGACTGTGGGCACGCGAGGTGGGCCACATGGTCGGTGTCGAGCTCCCGGTGCTGGCGATGGAGCACCACTACCTCATTACCGAGGACATCCCGGAACTCGAGGGCCGCACGCGCGAGATCGTCAACACGACGGACTACGCCGGCGAAATCTACCTGCGCCAGGAGCGCCGCGGCGTACTGATCGGCACCTACGAACCGCACGGCGTGGTGTGGTCGCCGCTCAGGACTCCGGCGGACTTCTCCATGCAACTGCTGCCGGAGGACTTCGAGCGGCTGGCGCCCTACTTCGAGGTGGGCTTCAAGCACTTCCCGGCCCTCGGGCGCGTGGGAATCCGCAAAGCGGTGAACGGGCCGTTCACGTTCGCGCCCGACGGCAATCCCCTGGTGGGGCCGGTGCGCGGCGTGCGGAACTACTGGGTCGCCTGCGCGGTGATGGCCGGCTTCAGTCAGGGCGGCGGCATCGGGCTGGTGCTGTCGCGCTGGATGGCGGAGAACGACCCCGGCCAGGACATCATTTCCATGGACGTGGCGCGCTTCGGCGCCTTTGCGACGCCGAAATACACCTCCCTGAAAGTTCCGGAGAACTACGCGCGGCGCTTCCAGCTGACCTACCCCAACGAAGAGCTGCCGGCGGCGCGGCCCGTGCGCCGCTCACCGATCTACGACCGGCTGATCGCGGCGGGAGCCGTGATGGGGGCGAACTTCGGGCTCGAGCACGCGCTGTGGTTCGCGCCCGCAGGTGTCGCGCGTACGGAGACACCGACCTATCGCCGCTCGGAAGCCTTTCCCATCGTACGCGCGGAGTGCCACGCGGTGCGCAGCGGCGTCGGGATCTATGAAACAACCAACTACGGTAAGTACGAGGTCAGCGGCCGCGGGGCACGCGCGTGGCTCGCTCGCGTCTTTGCCGGACGGATCCCACCGCCCGGCCGGCTGGCCCTGGCGCCCATGCTCAATCCTGCCGGGCGCATCGTGGGAGATCTGTCGATGGCGTGTCTCGCTGACGACCGCTTCATGATCGTGGGGTCCGGCTTTGCCGAGGAGTTTCATTTGCGCTGGTTTTGGCAGGCGGCGCCCCCGGCGGATGTAGCCGTGCGCTCGCTGGCGTCCACCCTCGCCGGCTTCTCGATCGCAGGCCCGAGAGCGCGCGAGCTGGTGCAGCGGCTGGTACGCATCGACCTTTCGCCCGCGGCGTTCCGGCTGTTCCGTGTGACCGAGACGGCCGTAGGCTTCACGCCCGCGATCCTGACACGCGCCGGGTTCACCGGGGAGCTCGGTTACGAGATCTGGACCACACCCGACTACTTCGCGACACTCTACGAGGAGCTGTGGGAGGCGGGACGGCCGCTGTCGCTCACCCACTTCGGCGCCCGTGCGCTGTCATCGCTGCGGCTGGAAAAAGCCTACGGCTCCTTCAATAAAGACTTCCGTCCCGACTACACCTCCGGTGAGACCGGGCTCGACCGTTTCATCGATTTCGATAAGGGCGATTTCATCGGCCGCGCCGCCGCGCTCGCCGAGCGGACGGCGGGAGCGCGAAGGCGCTTCGTGGTCATGGAAATCGCTGCTGCCGACGCTGAAGTCGTCGGCTACGAGTCGATCATGAAAGACGGTGCGGCCGTGGGTTACGTGACCTCGGGCGCCTACGGCCATTGGGTCGGCAAGAGTCTGGCCGCCGGTTACCTGCCCGCTGCACTGGCGCGCGAGGGGGAGCAGTTCGAGATCGACATTCTGGGCGAGATGCGCACGGCGACCGTCAGGCTCGAGCCGCTCCATGATCCGCAGGGGCTGCGGCTGCGCGCCTGAGGCAGGCGGCCAGCACGGCACCTGAGGTTCCGTGCTGGCCATTCCCGCTGCCGACTCTACCACCAGAACCAGTGGTACCACGCCTTCTGCGCAGTCTGCGTGGCCGGCGGCTTCCTGCCGTTCTCGGCCGCGTTGTTGGCCAGCGTCGCGGGGGTCAACCCCGCCTTGAGCGACTGGGTCTGCGTGGCTGCACCCGCACCGCGGGCCATCGCATCCGGGTGCGTATTGCGCGCGTCATGCACGCGCTCGTTCATCGCCACCGTCTGAGCAGACCCCGTCATACGGGCCGTACGCAAGTCATCATGGCGGTCACCGCCGCGGAAGTCGCCGCCCCCGCGCTGCTGCTCAGCGGCCAGGTTGCGGTGATCGGCGCGCAGATCCCGGCGGTCGGCACGCAGGTCACGCGCATCCTGGCGGACGTCCGCGCGATCGCGCGCGATGTCGGCCCGTTCGCGATCGATGTCACCCTGCTCGTTGGCCCCGGCACGCTGCTCCGCGTACTCGTGTCGCAGGTCGCGCTGGTCCGCGCGAATGTCCGCCCAGTCCCCGCGAATATCCCGGCGGTCCGCGCGGATGTCCATCCGGTCGCGTGCGATGTCGCCTCGGTCAGAGGCCATGGCGCTGCGCGGCGCTGAGGGGTTCGCGTTGCCCGCATTCCCCTGCTGCTGCATGCCCGTCTGCAACGGCGGCTGGTTACCGGTCGTAGAGCCAGGTGACCCGCCGGGCTGAGGGCTGCCCCGCGCAACGGGCGGCTGGCTGGCGCCCGGTTGACCCGCACCACTGCCGGCGGCCGTCGGGTTCTGAGTCTCGGCGCGAAGCTGGCCCTGGTCCTGCCGGATGTCGCGACCGTCCCTGCGGATGTCCCGCACGTCCGAGCGCACGTCCGCGCGGTCGCGCTGTATGTCATTGCGGTCAGCCCGGATGTCAGCCTTGTCGTGAGCGATGTCGCTCTGCTCGTTGGCACCCGCACGCTGCTCCGCGTACTCGTGTCGCAGGTCGCGCTGGTCCGCGCGAATGTCTGCCCGATCCCTGGCGATGTCCCTCCTGTCGGACCGGACGTCCGCCCGGTCGTGAGCGACGTCGGTCTGGTCACGAGCGATATCGCTGCGGAGCGCTGCCTGGTTTGGTGCGCCCGCCTTTGCCGGCTGCGAGGCGGTCGCCGGAGGCGCCTGGCCAGTCTGTGACGGACCCGGCTGTGACGCGGTCGCCGGAGGCGCCTGGCCCGTGTGTGGTGAACCCGTTTGTGACGGACCGGTCTGTGACTGAGCCGTCTGTGACTGGCCCGTTTGTGCTTGGCCCGTCTGCGGTGTCACAGGCGCCGGAACCGGTCCCTTCGATGGAACGGTCCCGCTCTGCGCAACCGGCGGGCTCTTGCTGACCGGCGTATTGTCCGGCTCATCGGCGTGGACCCGGGCCCCGTCCCGGCGAATGTCACGCGCGTCGGTACGAATATCCGCCCGGTCGCGCTGAATGTCCGTGCGGTCTGCCCGGATGTCAGCCTTGTCGCGATTGATGTCACTCTGCTCGTTGGCCCCCGCACGCTGCTCCGCGTACTCGTGGCGCAGGTCGCGCTTATCCGCGCGAATGTCGTTGCGGTCACGCTCGATGTCCGCCCGATCCTTGGCGATGTCCCGACGGTCGGTGCGAACGTCCGACCGGTCGCGGGTCTGACTCTGATCGCTGGTCGCGTTACCGGTGCCGGTCTGCCCATTGGCAGTAGCGGTCGGCTGCTGATTGTCCGGGCTCGGCGCGGCAGACTGCCCGCCGTCCGCGAATGCGTACGGCAACGCCGCTCCCAGGATCGACCCAACGGCAATTGCAATCAGGGTATTGTGCTTCATGGCACCTCCTCGTCTCCTTGCTGACTAACGTCGACCTTCATGCTCGAGCCGGTTGGCGTCCAACCGGCATCACTCCGGCATTACTTGCCCGCGTCCGCCTGCCGTTCATCGGCGTTCGACCGGGTCCGGTGCTGCTGTGCCGCTCGTTCCTGCTGGACGTAGCGATCAATCAGAGCAAAAAAGCTGTGATAGAAGTTCGGGTCCTTGATCGTCTCGCGTCTGACGACCCCGAGTACTTTCGCGGAGCCAGACGGCATAGTGAGCGTTGCCGGGCCGACTCCCAGACTCGTGGTCTGCTTCATTTTCTGCAGCTGGCTGTCCTCGCGTTCCGCGGTCACGAAGACAATGCTCGTGCCGTCGCGGTTATCAGCGCAGGTCGTCTGCAGACGGTAGCTGACGTTCAACTTCGGTTCGGGCTGAAAGTCCCGCGTGCCGGTCAGCACGCCGGTATCGTTGGGCCGGTCGAGCATGTAGCCCTGGCTGAGAAGCGCGCGCTTCACGCTCCAGCACACCGCGTCGCCTGATCCCTGGAAGGTCTGGCTGAACGGGGCCTGGACGCTGATACTCGCCTGCGCGAGGTCCGGTTTGGGCGTCGCGCAACCCGCGACGATCAGCGCGACGGGCAACAACACCGCGCAACTGCGCACAACACTCCACCCTGATCGGTTGCACACGATAAACCTCCAGCCACAAGCCGTGGCCCTGTATGTTGGACAGACCCCCACTCGCGCGAAGTTCCCATCTCGAAGTTCC
>Ga0123356_10000937_pt1 | contig 32262 bp, 39 predicted proteins | sample TergutEmb28metaG_2_FD_92546 | JGI IMG/M metagenome (GOLD analysis project Ga0123356, IMG submission 92546) | Embiratermes neotenicus P3 segment gut microbial communities from Petit-Saut dam, French Guiana - Emb289 P3 | ecosystem: Host-associated > Arthropoda: Insects > Digestive system > Gut ...
AAAGGCTACGACGATATGCACGGCTTTATTGCGGGAATACTCGCTTCTGACTACGACTGCACAGATATTTTTGTTGACGGTCTGCTCAGAATCGTCGGCAGAGACTTAGAGCAGGTCGGCGCGTTACTTGACAGAATCGCCGAAATCACTGATTCTACCTGCGTTACATTCACTATTTCCTGCGATATAAACGAAATGCCGGAGCCCGTTAAAAAATATTTGTAAATATTCTTGACAAGAGCTTTTCTCTGTGTTATAATAATCGTTAGCGCCCGTCAAACGGGCATACGTTCTGACGTTGGGAGTGATAAAGAAATGGCAGTACCAAAAAGGAAGGTTTCGCGCACGCGCCGCGACAAAAGACGTTCGCAGGTGTGGAAGCTCGAAGCGCCCGCTTTTTCCCGCTGTACTAAATGCGGCGAGCTGAAAGCCCCGCACAGAGTATGCCGCTCATGCGGATTCTATAAGGGCAGGGAAATAATCGCGCAGGAAGAAGCGTAATAACAAAACAATTTAGGGCGCGTTTCGCGCCCTAATATTATGCGTAGGGAACGGATTTATCCGTTCCGTCGGGGGATTGCAATTTTATCGGAACGCATTAATGCGTTCCCTACAAAACAACATGAAAATTATAAATGTAATTAAAAATTCGCCCGCTGACAAAGCGGGAATCAAAGCAGGGAGCAGACTTGTTTCGATTGACAATCATAAAATCAACGACGTGCTCGATTATATGTTCTATGGTGACGAGTTCGGGTTAGAGTTCGAGACGTTTCTTATGGACGAGCAGAAAAACTGCAAGAACAAGTGTGTGTTCTGTTTTATCGACCAGTTGCCGAAAAACCTGCGCGAAACGCTGTATTTCAAGGACGACGACTCACGGCTGTCATTTTTGCAAGGGAATTATATTTCGCTCACAAACTTGACAGAGCGCGATGTCACGCGTATAATTAATATGAAGCTGTCCGTGAACGTTTCGGTTCACACAACGGACAAAGCTTTACGTACACGTATGCTCGGCAATAAAAACGCCGGTGAAGCGTTAGAGCATTTGTATGCAATGGCGCGCGCAGGTGTAAATTTGAACTGTCAGGTCGTAATCTGCCCCGAAGTCAATGACGGCGCGGCTTTAGCGCAGACGCTTGCGGATTTAACCGCGCTGAACGTTAACAGCATTGCCTGCGTTCCCGTCGGGCTTACTAAGTTCCGCGAGAATTTAACGCCGCTCCTGCCTTTCAGCAAAGAAAGCGCGCAAGCCGCGCTTGAAATTATCGAAAAGCATGAAAATGTTTATGCTTCCGATGAGCTTTATCTGCTTGCCGAGCGGGAATTGCCGCCTTACGAGCATTACGGCGATTTCCCGCAGTACGAGAACGGCGTGGGAATGTTAAGGCTTTTGGAAGAAGAATACGTAGGGGCGGATGGCAATCCGCCCGATAACGGGACGATTACCATCGTCCCCTACAAACGCAAATCCATCGCCACCGGTGTTTCAGCCGCGCCTTTCATCAAGAAGCTTGTCGGCGCAAGCGTGCAGGTTCATGCAATTAAAAACGACTTCTTCGGACACTCGGTCACAGTCGCAGGGCTGATTACAGGGCAGGACTTAATAAACCAGTTAAAATCAAAAGACCTTGGCGAGGAGCTTTTGATTCCCGAGACGATGTTAAGAAGTGGCGAAGATGTTTTTTTAGACGACGTAACTGTCAGCGAAGTTGAAAACGCGCTTGGAATCAAGGTTCGCGTGGTTGAAGTGGACGGCGCGGAATTATATAACGCAATAAAGGATTAAAATTATGGCTTTAGCAGCAATCGTAGGACGCCCAAACGTAGGCAAATCCACGCTTTTTAATAAGCTTACAGGCAAGCGCACGTCTATAGTTGACGATGCGCCCGGTGTTACGCGCGACAGAATTTACGGCAAAACCGAATGGCTCGGTCGCGAGTTCATGCTCGTTGACACGGGCGGAATCGAGGATTCAAAGGACGAAATCATGTCTGAAATGCGGGCGCAGGCACAGCTTGCCATAGACACCGCTGACGTGATTATTTTTGTGGTTGATATTAAAAGCGGCGTGACTGCGGGCGACAGCGAAGTCGCTGTAATCCTGCAAAAAAGTGGGAAGCCGATTGTGCTTTGTGTGAATAAATGCGACAACGTGGGCGATAATCCGCCCGAATTATACGAGTTTTATAACTTAGGCTTGGGTGAGCCGTTCCCCGTTTCGTCGGTTCACGGGCACGGCACGGGCGACTTGCTTGACGAGGTTATAAAACATTTTCCTGTAGGGGGCGGCGTCCCCGACGACCCGGATATAACCCACATAGCCATAATCGGCAAGCCCAACGCAGGGAAATCCTCGCTTGTCAATAAAATCGCAGGCACAAACCGCGTAATCGTCTCGGAAATCGCGGGAACAACCCGCGACGCAATCGACACGCCTGTTGAGTTTAAAGGTGAGAAATACGTTTTAATCGACACTGCAGGCTTGCGGCGCAAGAGCAAGGTAAGAAGCGGCGAAAACGTCGAAAAATTCAGCGTTTTGCGCGCGCTCATGGCGGTTGACCGCGCTGACGTCTGCGTGATGATGATTGACGCTGTTGAGGGCTTCACCGAGCAGGACTCAAAGGTCGCAGGTTACGCTCACGATAAGGGCAAAGCAAGCGTAATCGCTGTAAACAAGTGGGATTTAATCGAGAAAAACGACAAAACCATGAAGGAGTTCACCGAAAAGCTTGAAAAGGATTTCTCGTTCATGAAATATGTGCCGTTCGTTTTTATTTCGGCGAAAACAGGACAGCGAATCGACAAGCTTTTTGAGCTTATAAAGTACACAAGCGAGCAGAACGCACGCCGAATCTCAACAGGTCTGCTCAACGATATGCTTGCTGTCGCGACTGCGCGGGTTCAGCCGCCGACAGACAAAGGAAAAAGGTTAAAGCTGTTTTATATCACGCAGGCAAGCGTAAAGCCGCCGACGTTCGTGATTTTCTGCAATAAGCTTGATTTGTTTCATTTTTCATATCAGCGGTATATTGAAAATCAAATCCGCGAGACGTTTTCAATGGACGGCACGCCGATTGTAATAATTCCGCGCGAACGCGGGGAGTAAGGAACGGATTTATCCGTTCCGCAAAAATCGGACACACCTTACATGGCGTTCCGCAAAAAACGGAACAAAAAACTAAACACGCAAAAACGGAACGCATAAATGCGTTCCCTACATGGAGGTTATATGCTTTTTATATGTATCGCATTTGCAATAATCGTGCCGTATCTGATTTGCAGTATTAACCCCGCGATAATCGTCACAAAAATCAAAAGCGGCGAGGATATTCGTAAGCTTGGCTCGGGAAGCGCAGGGCTTACGAACGTACTGCGGACACAAGGCAAAACCGCAGCTATTTTCGTTCTGCTCGGCGATGTGCTTAAAGGCGTGGCGGCGATTTTATTAATTAAATTATTCTGCCATCTTATGATGCCATATCCCAAAATTTTGCAACCCGAATACACGCTTGAAAATATTGAAACATATACTTTTTTTTGTGCGTGGCTTGGCTCGCTGTCGGCGGTTTTAGGGCATTGCTTTCCGCTTTATTACAAGTTCAAGGGCGGCAAGGCTGTGCTTGTCACAGTCGCGACAGGCATGACAATCGGCTGGCTTCCGCCTTTGCTTGCGCTCATCGTGTTCATTTTAATAGTAGCGGTGACGAAATATGTCTCGCTGGGTTCTATAATCGCGGCGGTTGCGTATGTAGTATTTACTTGGCTTATCGGGGTTTTCGTCTGGCATAATAATCACTGGTACATAGGCACGATTTTCACGGGAATAATCGCGCTGATTTTAATTTTTATGCACAGAGCGAACATAAAACGATTAATAAATAAAAACGAGAAGAAATTAGGGCAGAGCGAACGTAAAAAGTAGGGAACGCATTTATGCGTTCCGATAAAATCTGCGGAACGCATAAATGCGTTCCCTACGGAGGCAAACATGGCTAAAATAGCAATACTGGGTTGCGGATTCGGTGCGGCTTTGGCGGCGTTATGGTGCAAAAGCGGGCATGACGTCACCGCATGGACGGCGTTTCAGGACGAAATAGATGCAATAAAGCGCGACGGCGAAAGCAAAAAGCTTCTGCCGGGCGTAAAATTACCGCCGGAGATTAATTTTACGGCGGACATAAGTGCAATTAGAGACTGCGAAATTTTAGTGTTCGCAATTCCGTCGGACTTTGTGCGCCAAACTGCACAAAAAGCCGCCCAGTTTATTTCGCCGAACACGATACTTTTGAGCGTCGGGAAAGGCTTTGAGCGCGGCACGAAGAAGCGGCAGTCGGAGGTAATCAGCGAGGTGATTCCGAACAATCCTATTGCGGTTCTGACGGGACCTTGCCACGCGGAGGAGGTCGGGCGCGGCGTTCCGACGACTGTCGTCTGCGCCTGCAACTGCGGGTTTCAAACCTCTGCATACTTCATTCAGGACACGCTCCAAAGCGAGAGCCTGCGGATTTATCTTTCGGACGATGTAACCGGCTGTGAGCTTGGCGGCGCGCTCAAAAATATAATTGCGCTCTGTTGCGGAATCGCGCTCGGAATGGGGCTCGGCGACAACACAATAGCCGCAATCATGACTCGCGGCTTAGCAGAAATTACAAGGCTCAGCGTTGCGCTCGGCGCGCGTTGGCAGACGTTCACGGGGCTCGCGGGAGTCGGCGACTTAATCGTGACCTGCACCTCGGAGCTGTCGCGGAATCACCGCGCAGGTAAATTAATCGGCGGCGGGTTGTCAGCCGCGGAGACAGTAGAAAAGGTCGGGACTGTCGAGGGTTATTGCAGTGCGAAAACCGCACTTGAGCTCGCGGAAATGCATAGCGTTGAAGTGCCGATAATTGAACAGCTTTGCAAGATTCTTTTCGAGGGCGTGAAGCCCGAAAACGCTTTAAAAGCACTCATGAGCCGCCCTGCGACTCATGAAAAAGAGAAATATTGGGATTGCTGTGAAAAATAATTAACCTAAGAATTCCTCCAGCGTCGCAAACGGCTCATAGCTGTATTCCAACACATAATCACCGTCCGGAAGCATTGAAATATTAACATTGACTATCAGAAGCTGCTTTTCAAGCATGGTTCTCGAGAAAATATTGCTCGTGGCTACGCTGTATGTATATTTGAGCGTGACTGTGCCTGTCCCCGCTACGTGGAACGAATAATCGTGAGTATCGCCGAGCTCTGCCGCGAGCGAACGCCCGTCTTCGCTTTTAATCGTCGGCGCACCGGGGAATCTTTCGCCTGTTCCGCCCGTGCTTTGGAACTCGTCGCTAAGCAGATAAATCTGCGGTCCGTCAGTAGTTACTTCAAGATATAAGTCCGATAATATGAAATCAAAGTTTTCCTGTCCGATTGCGGACTCCTGATTTATTCTCGCGGAAAGAACGAAGAACGCGTCGCCCTCGCCGAAGAGATTCAATATCGTGCTGTCCGCGCTCATGCTGAAATTGCTGTAGGAGTCGGGATAAACGCTGTAATGAAAGGCGAGATACAGCTCAGGTTCGCCCGAATACAACGCCCATTCGTTGAACTCCTCCTCGGTGAACTCCGCGTTAATCAGCAGCGGCTCTACCCGCTCGCGGAAAGCGTCAATGTCAACGCCCGAATTATACAGACGGCGCATTACATACTCCCGCCCGTGTGCGCGCACTTCCCAGTTCCCGCCTACATAAACGATGCTGTTGACCCTGTATTCAAGGAAGGTATACAACCCCACCACAGCGACAACCGCCACAATCAGCATAATAAAAACAATTCTTCTCATATTTTCATTCCTTTCGCCCTACTAAACACAGTATAAGTTAATATCCCACGCGGGAATATATTCATGCCGCCGCAGATACATTTTGTATCTGCTGTTTATTTTTTTAAGCAGAAGCGGCAGCTCAAGTAGGTCTTCGGTTCGGTGATAGAGCGAAAGTATAAGCTTCGGCTTGTGCTTTTTCAAGGTCGCCTCAGCCCCGAGAATCGCCTGCCTTTCGCACCCCTCAACATCTATTTTTATAAGCGTCGGCTTGACCTTCTTTTTCTCGCAAAACGTATCGGTTTTTATCGTTTTGATTTTTTTATCCTTAGTCAGCACGCCGAGCACCGACGACTGCCGCCCGCCCGCGTGCGAGAAGCTTTCCTCGCCGTCCTTGTCGTAAGCGGCGGCGTTAACCGCTTCAAGCTTTACAGGCTCAATTAAATAATGCCTGCGCCGAAGCTTGCAAAAGCTTCGGAAATCGGGCTCAAACGCGTAGATTTTATTATAGCTCCCGCCTGTGTACTCGGCGAATTCCTGCGCGGTGTCGCCGTCATAAGCCCCAAAGTCGAAGAAGACTTCGCTTTCGTCGCGTTTTATGTTCAGCAAGCCGAGCCCGTCCTCCCGCGCGGAAGCCGTAGCACGGAGCGGCTCAAGCTTGCCGCTTATTTTATAGTCAATCAGCCTGTCGAAGATTTCCTTAGACTGCTCGTCCGCGAAAAGCTCACGGACTTCCTTGATTTTGCCGAAGCTTTCAACCACGTACTTCTCGTCGAACAGATTTTCAAGCACGTCGCCGTAGACAGGAACATCAGGCGCGTAGACCTCATGACGCTCCGAAAGCGCGTAAAGCTTTTCAAGCACCTCAGGGCGATTCGTCCCGAAGGCGACGAGAATAATAAAATCGCTGTATTGTCTTTCTATGTCGTCGAGCTTCTTCACTTCAAAGCCGCGGAAAGAATGACCCCGCACGAACTCATCACTCGCCATGAACGCCGCAGGCGCGAGCCCGCGCTTCTCCATAACAGCGAGGATTTTATCCGCGCCGTTGCCCATGCCGTAGATTACGACAGGCTTATTTTCTTCAGAAGCTGCGTTTTCTTCTAAGTATTGCCACAGACTTACGGTTTCGGTGAACATAATTTCGCTCCCTGTATTGCATATAGAGTTATTATAACATAAAAAACTTGCAATTGCAAGTTTTTTGAAAATTATGATAAAGTGCAAATGTTTTTCAAAACGCAGTTCCCGCAAGCGGGCTTCTGCGCCTTGCAGGTGTCCCGTCCGAAAAAGACTAAGCGGTGACAAAAATTCATCTGCTCACGCTCGGGGACAAGCTTCCTGAGCGCGTTTTCGACTTTGACAGGATTCTCGGACTTCACAAGACCCAAGCGGTTAGACAGCCTAATTACGTGCGTATCGGTCACGACAGCGGGTTTCCCGTAAAGCGTGCCTATGAGCAGGTTTGCGGTCTTTCTGCCGATTCCGGGAAGCTTCAGCAATTCATCTATACTATCGGGAATGATTCCGCCGAAATCGTCGCGCAGTATCCTGCACATATTCACAATATCGCTCGCTTTAGTCTTGTAAAGCCCGCAGGAACGCACGAAGCTTTCGACTTCGCTGACCTCGGCTTCCGCGAAATCATTAACACTCGTAAACCGCGCAAAAAGCGCGGGCGTAACAAGATTCACGCGCTTGTCCGTGCACTGCGCCGACAGCCGCGCCGCAATCATCAGTTCATGCGGTGCGCCGTAAAACAAGGCGCAGACAGGGTTTGGGTAGAGCCTTGAAAGCTCATTAATTATAAATTTAATTTTTTTCATTACACATCAAAATCCAAAAGCTCCCGAATCTGCTTTTTCTCGTCAATTCCGTTATAAACTTCTTTTAATTTGAGTCCTGTTGCAGTTAATTCAAACACGCACCGCTCGGTAACGTAAAGCACCCGCTGACCGCGCTTTATCGCGTTCGCGCCCGAAAAGCTGACTGCGGCGATTTCGCGCTTGAATTTAATTATCGTGCCTTCTTGCTTTATGCTTATGCCGTCGCCTTTTTTAGCGGCGATTAAGCCTTTTGTAGTAAAGCTCATGCAGAAAACGATGGTTTTAGTGGCGAACGTGATGTTCGCGAAGCCGCCGATTCCGGGATAACCGCCCTCAATTTTATGCACGTTGACGTTGCCCTGCATATCGGCTTCGAGCCCGCCGAGGAAGCAGATGTCAAGCCCGCCGCCATCGTAAAAATCGAACTGCGCCGCCATGTCGCAAACCATGTCCGCGCCGATTGTCGCGCCGAAGGCTACGCCCGGCGCGGGAAGCCCGCCGATTCCGCCTGCTTCGACCGTAGTTACGATGTCACCGAGAATCCCCAGCTTTGACGCGTATTTGCCGACCATTTCGGGAATCCCGATACCGATGTTCACGATATGCCCCGCCTGAAGCTCGTGCGCGGCGCGCTCGCCGATAATATCAGCGGTGTTATCATCCTTTTGCACTTTTTTATACTTAGTCGTAGACAGCTTGTTCACGTAATAATCCATCTGCGACGCAGGAACGTGCACATCACCCGAAAGCGCGGGATTATACTCGCCCGCTTCAACAACAGGCTCGACAACCACAACATCGTCCACTAAAATCCCGGGTATAATCACATTCCGCGGGCGCGAGAACTTATGGCTGACCCGCTCAACCTGCACGATTACCCGCCCGCCGTTGCGCTTGGTCGCCTGTGCAAGCGCAAGCGCGTCCACTGTGAGATATTCCTTCTCGAATGTAATATTGCCGTTCGGGTCAACGGTAGTGCCTTTAATAAGCGCAACGTCGATTTTCGGAATATGAAAGAGCAGGTATTCCTTGCCTTCAAACTCGCGGACTTCTGCGATTCGCTGTTTCGAGACAGAGTTCAGCGCACAGCTTCCGACTCGCGGGTCAGCGTAAATGCCGATTCCTACTTCGCTTAAGAACCACTCCTTACCTGAAGCGGCTGCACGGATTGCTTGTGACAGCAAGCCTAAAGGCAGGCAGTACGCTTCAATTTTCCCGTCAAGCGCAGCTTTAATCGCGGCAGGCATACTGTTATAGTGCCCCGCAATTACCTCGCGGACTGCGCCCGCTGTTATATAAGGGTCAGCAAAGCGGTTCACGTCCCACGCTCCGAAGCCCGCCGCACAGAAGAGCCGCAGGTTATTCGGCGAGCCTGTTTCCATGAACCGCTCGTGAATGGCTTTGTGGAGCTCTTCGGGGTTGGAAAGCGCTAAAAACGAGTTAATAGCAACCCGCGCGCCGTCGGGGATTTTATCAATTGCTTCTCTTGCCGAAACGATTTTGAACATTTGTTTCTCCTGAGTGTTTTTAAATAAATTATAGCATAAAATATAGCAAAAGTAAATGCGAAAATTGACAAAATTTGGCGGGAGTGTTATAATTATGATTGCCGCCCCCTATACTGGAAATCCCGGCGCAGGAAGGAGGGTTGTACATAATGATTATCACCTTAATCATTTCTGTCGTGGCAGGTGTAATATCTGGGATAATTTCATATTATATCTGCAAATGGTTAGACACGAAATTTGGCGGCGAATAACCAAGCAAATAACCAAATGAATACCCCGAGGCTGGTCCCTCGGGGTATTCGCTTTGGTTGTAAAATGATTTTCACCTTAAATTGTGCTTTCGCATTGATACCATTATAACACGTATCATTTCAATTGTCAAGTTCTTTTTTATGCATTTACCGCAAATGCTTTTACTACACTTTTACAACTTATGCCTTTATAATGAATTCATATTAAATTCACAGTGAGTTCACATTGGAGGCGTATAATGAAAAAGGACATAAAGCATTTATCTTTGAGAGTATCACCCGAAATGATGTATAAACTCAACTATGTAGCGTCCTATGACGATAGGTCTATGAACTGGCTTATGACAAAACTTGTCAGCAATTATATTGCAAAGTTTGAAGCCAAGCACGGCGTTATTGAGTTTGATGAGGAAGAAGGCGATTAATTTGAAAAAAGCATTTTTTCCTTTAATCTCGCTGATTTTTGTCATCGCTTGCGCGGTGTTTGTTTACCTTGCGCGGGAAGCCGAAACGGTGTACGTGAATGTAATTCCGGCGGTAGTTGAAAACGCGGATACCGGCGTGCCGGGGGCGTCACGCCCTACGTCAACGCCGATTGAACCTGCAAAAACCTCGCTTGTCAATATAAACACCGCGAGCCTTGACGAGCTTATGACGCTTCAGGGCATCGGACCTGCAATCGGACAGCGGATTATTGATTACAGGGAAGAAAGCGGCTTGTTCATGACGATTCACGAGCTGAAAGAGGTCAGCGGAATCGGCGAGGTTATGTTTGAAAGAATTCGGGAATTAATTACGGTGTAGGACGTGACGCCCTCGGCACGCCGTGTTTCGGTGCGCCGAGGCGTCGCACCCTACGAGTTAGTATTCCTCAAATTATCCTTCAGAATTACATCGTGCGAACTGCCCTCAACTATGCTTGTGCTTGAAACAAGCGTCAGCTTTGCATTTGATTGCAGCTCGGGAATGGAAAGACAGCCGCAGTTGCACATCGTACTGCGAACCTTAGAAAGCGAGCGGTCAACGTTGTCCTTGAGCGGACCTGCGTAAGGCACATAGCTGTCCACGCCCTCTTCAAACGAGAGGTGCTCAGAGCCGGGAGTTCCCGTTCCGAAGTCGTAACGCTGCCAGTTGCGGGCTCTGTTCGTGCCCTCGCCCCAATATTCCTTTACGTAAGTTCCGCCGAGCATGATTTTGTTGCCGGGGGCTTCGTCAAAGCGCGCGAAGTACCGCCCGAGCATTACGAAATCCGCGCCCATTGCGAGCGCAAGCGTGATGTGATAATCATGCACAATGCCGCCGTCTGAGCAGAGCGGTATGTAAATTCCTGTTTCCTTGAAATACTCGTTGCGCGCTTCGGAAACGTCGATAATTGAGCTGGCTTGTCCGCGGCCTATGCCTTTTTGCTCGCGGGTAATGCAAATTGCGCCGCCGCCTATACCGACTTTTATGAAGTCCGCGCCTGCTTCTGCCAAGTAGCGGAAGCCTTCCTTGTCAACGACGTTGCCTGCACCGATTTTCACGCTGTCGCCGTACTGCTTGCGCACCCAGTCAATCGTGATTTTCTGCCATTCTGTGTAGCCCTCGGAGCTGTCGATACAAAGCGCGTCTGCACCTGCCTTTACGAGGGCGGGAACCCGCTCCTCAAAGTCGCGGCTGTTGATTCCCGCGCCGACAAGATAGCGTTTCTGAGCGTCCAAAATCTCGTTGAAGTTCTCCTTATGCTGTTCGTAGTCCTTGCGGAAAACGAAGAATTTTAAACGTTTATTCGCGTCTATAAGCGGAAGCGAGTTAAGCTTATGCTCCCAAATTATATCATTGGCTTCCGAAAGCGTAATATCAGCCGAAGCGGTGACAAGCTTGTCAAAAGGCGTCATGAAATTGCTTACAGGCTCGTCGATTGCCATGCGCGAAACCCTGTAGTCGCGGCTGGTGACGATTCCGAGCAGCTCGGAATGCTCCGTGCCGTCCGCAGTGACAGCCATCGTGGAATGTCCTGTTTTGTCTTTAAGCCTTAGCACATCTTTGAGCGTCATATCTGCGCGCAGGTTAGAATCACTGCTGACGTAGCCTGCTTTGTAGCCTTTCACACGGGCGACCATGTCCGCTTCGTCCTCGATTGACTGTGAGCCGAAAATAAACGAAAGCCCGCCCTCGCGCGCTAAAGCCACAGCTAAGTTATCATCTGAAACAGACTGCATAATCGCGGAAGTGAGCGGGATATTAAGTGATAATGACGGCTCTTCTTTACCTTTTCTGAACTTTACGAGCGGGGTTTTGAGCGAAACGTTCGAGGGCATATGCTTCGTCGAGGTATAGCCGGGAATCAGCAGGTATTCGCCGAAGGTGCGGGAGACGTCTTGTGTGTAGATTGCCATTTCGTTTCCTTTCTCAAGTGGGCAGATTTTTTCTGTATTTAGTATATTCTAAGTATTTTAACACAATCGACAGCAAAAGTCAACACGGAAAAGTTCACAAAAAAGTATTAGCACAGCGGTCTTTTTATGCTATAATTTATAGAAGAACCCCCGACTGCTGAAAGTCGGGGGGGTTTTGCTGTTATAATCCTAACAGTTGTTGTTTCTTTGCATTAAATTCTTCTTCTGTGATAACTCCTGTATCAAACAAGTCTTTAAATTTCTTTAATTCATCGGCATCGGAAGTGTTTATTACTTGTGTTACAGGAGCATTAGCGGAAACCTTTATTTCCTTGGCTTTTGCGGAATTTGCCCAAACTAAGAGTAGAACCCAACCTAATACCGTATACGCAAAAAGCAGGTTCAACCACGCAATAGCCGTTGTTTGCTCATGTTCAAAGCGTCTTGCTACTCTTGTGGGATACATATAAAGAGGGAACAGAACAAACTCAACACCCAAAGCAATAAAGATAATGGCGTGCATTATGTCACCGGAACCCATAAGAACAATTATACCGCAATATATAATTATTGCTCCGCATATAAAAAGAACTGAATTGGCTTTAAATCTTGCTTTTTCATCATGTCCGTCTGTTGATACGCCGTAGGCATTAGAATTTTCATGACTTTCTTGCAACTTATCTGTCAAGCTGACAGTTTTAACAATCATACCTAATGAACCAATGATTGCATTCAAAACAATAAAAACAAGAAAAGAATTGGGATTTATATCTGTATCGAGCGTTTCAAGCAGAAACGGAACAAGGATAAAACCTGCAAATAATAAAATGATTATAAGTTTTTTAGTCATGATGTCCCCCTAAATTAAAATTCTTGTTTTTTATTATAACACACCAAATTCAAAAAAGCAACCATTTATGTTTGCATTTTGTGTTCTTTTATAAAATAATTAAAGCAATTATAATATAAATCAGAGGTAATTGCTTTATGAAAGAAAAATTTATTGTCAAACCACGCACAACGCGCTCTGTTACAATGACTATACGCATTGAAAGCGAAACAAACGACAGGCTTGAAGAGCTGGCGTTAAAAAGCAACCGCTCGCGCAACGAGCTAATAAATATGTCCTTGCGTTATGCTTTTGAAAATCTTGAATTTATAGAAGAAACCCCCGATTATTGAGAGTCGGGGGTTTTCATGTCGTCCCTCCGAAAGGTTTATTTTTCAATTTAATGGTACTATATGATACCATTTACTTGATATTATAGCACCGTATGGTACCATTGTCAAGAGGTGCTATATTATGTTTTTCAAAAGAATCGGAGATTTAAGAACTGATAACGATAAAACACAACAGGAAATCGCAGATATGCTCATATGTAATCGGCAGGTATACGCCCGATACGAACGGGGAATTCGCGAAGTTCCCATATCAATGCTTATAAAGCTCGCAAAATATTATAATGTCAGCATAGATTATATCGTAGGATTAAATGACAGCAAATAAAAAACGGCTTTTGAAAAGCCGTTTTTTATTGACAATTTTCGACAAAAATGGTAAAATGTAACTATTGTCGCTCCCCTATACCGCGACCGAAGGGAGGGATATACATAAATGTTAATCTCATTCTTACTTTCCGTTATGGCGAGCGTAGCTACACACTACCTTTGCAAATGGTTAGACGGAAAGAACGGCGGCAATTAGCCATGTAACAGCAAATGAAAACTTCGGGTCTACACACCCGAAGTTTTCGTTTTGGATATACAATGCTAATCTCATTCATTGTTTAATTTGCTAACGCCATTATAACACAACAATAACAAAAAGTCAAGTGTTTTTATTTACGCTGTCTGTATTCAATTAATCACTCGCCGGTGCAATCTCAACCGGCTGAGAATTTTTCTTCTTTTCTTTCTTCTCCACATATTCCTCCAAGAGCGTCTTCAGGACATTCACTGTAGGTACGCCGAAAATCATTCCCGGGACGCCGCCGATTGCTCCGCCTACCGTGATTGCGATGATTACGAGGACGGGGCTGATTTTAAAGGAGGTTCCCATGATTTTAGGATTGATGAAGTTTCCGTCAATCTGCTGTGTAATCAGCAGTATAATCGCAGTGATAACGCCGATTTCCCACCCTCTGTCGAACATCATGATGAGCGTCGCTATGATTGAGCCGAAGATTGACCCGAAGTACGGAATAATATTCAGCACGCCGAGCATCATGCCGAGAATCAGCGCGTATGACGACCCGAGCAGCATAAATTCAATCGTTACGATTGTCCCGAGGATAATTGAGTCGAGCACCTGACAGCTGATGAATTTGCGGAAGCTTAAATCAATCAGGCGAACGTATTTGAGCAATCTGCCCTGTCTTTTTTCTGAGCCGATTACGCTGATTAAACGCTTGAAAAAGTCTCTCATGCGGTTGTATTCAAGCAGGAAGTAAACCGTCGAAACGATAGTGAGAATCGTCATGAACAAGCCCGAGAAGAGCCCCTGCGCCACGTCTGTGGCTAAGCCGGGAATATCGAAGCTTCCGAAAGCCCCCGCAAACGGATTCTCACCCTGCTTGAGAGCCGTGATTTGCTCGTCGAAGCCGAGCGTCGCCGCAATGGGAAGCCCGCCGATATAGTCAAGTGCCTGCTCGTAATACACAGGCAGAAGCCCCGCAAGCTGCACCGCGTTGTTGTAAACCATCGGAATCAGCAGTCTTACGCCGAGGACTATGATTGAAATAATCACCGCGCAGACAAAAAGGATACTGAAGGTCCGCGCGGACTTGCGTATCCATTTAACCTTGATTTTAAGTATTTTATGCTCAAGCCACGAAACGGGAATATTTATGCAGAACGCAACAACAAACCCGATAAGAAACGGGCTGATAATGTTTATGATTGCGTTGAACCAGCTTGCAACAGAAGCAAAATCGAACAGCATTTTATATGCGAGCAGAACGAATATTGCTAAAAAAAGCAGGTGTATGTGTTTTAAGATGATTTTCATAAGTTGTCCTCTGCCTGTCAAGGAAGAAACGATATTGGGAGCGCGGGCTCCGCGACGGAGGCGAGAGGATTCGAACCTCCGTGGGGTTGCCCCCAAACGGTTTTCAAGACCGCCCCGTTATGACCACTTCGGTACGCCTCCATAACTACATGAAGTATTATATCATATCCCCGAGCCTTTGTCAACAAAAACTCGGGGATTTAATAACACTTTTTTATCCTTTTTCGTCGGAATCACGAATCAGCTCGTTCAAATTCGGGATATTTCCGTCAGGCGCGGCGGCAAAATTCTCTTGCTCGTTTTCAGAAGTCTGCACGCCTTCAAGCAATTCGTCTAAATTCGGGATACCAAGGTCATCTTCGTCAATCTCGCGCACAGGCACAACCTCGTCCGGATTGCCGTCCTTGTTGTCTAATTCCCAGTCCTCGCGTTCAAGCGGTAAAACACCGACAACAGGTTCAATTCCCGTTTCGCCTAAAATCGACGCCATGATTGCATCGGCTTGCGTTGTTGTCAGCTCCGAAAGTGCAGTCAGCTGCTCGGTGGATAAATGCGGCGTGATTCTTATTGCGACAGGCACGGGGACGCCCTCGCCCGTTGCAACGCCGTCGCGCAGAGCCGCGATTTCTTCAAAAGTTAAATGCTCAAGGAGTAACGCGACCGCTTCGGTCAGCGCAGGGTTATCGAAAAGCTCGCCGCCTGTCGGCAGAATCGTCCTTACCTCGCGGATTTGCTTACCTGCGTGGTCAATGCGGTAATCGTCGTGATAAATCAACTCGCTCGTTCGCACGAACTCGAAGCCCGCCTGCCGAAGCCGCGTAAGCACCTCAGGCAGAGCCTGCGTAGTGTTTTCCAAGTCGTTATGGAACAGCAGAATCGAACCCGAAACTGTCTTATCCATTATACGCTTGATGATTGTCGCAGGGTCAGGCTCTTGCCAGTCGATGCTGTCCACAGACCATTGAATGAACTTATAGCCCAAGCCCTCAACGGTTTTTATGGAGTTTTCGTCGTACTCGCCATATGGTGAACGATAGAGCGTCGGGCGTTCGCCCGTGACTAACAGGATTTTGCGCTCGGCTTCGCGAGTGTCTTCAATCAGCCGATTAAGATTCATGCCGCGGATTCGCGGATGCATATCCGAGTGATTGGCGATTTCATGCCCGGCAGCGTGGATTCGCCGCACGTCATCGGGGAATTTATCCACGAATTCGCCTGTTACGAAGAACGTAGCGTAAACGCCGTGCTCTTCAAGAATCGCAAGCAACTCGTCAGTGTTGGAATTCCCCCACGCGCAGTCAAAGGTCAGCGAAATTTTGTTATCCGGTCGGTCAACCGAGTAAATCGGCAGAAGCGTTTCCGCCGCGCCCGTGTTGACTGAAGTGAACACCGCCGCAATCCCTACTGCGATTCCGATAAAAACCGCAAGAATAATCAGCGTGGCTCTCAGTGCGCGTTTGCGCGATAAAGTTAAAACAAACATATAATCCCCTCCGAAACTATGGACAGTTGCGCGCCGAGACACGCTGACAAGTCCGTAATTGATGAATTATATGCTTGTTTTGCTTGTATTATGACGAAAGAATAGAGCCGCTTTAATTTTCTGTCAACATCGAATTTATAACCCCGCTCATTTCCTCCTCGCCGAGGTTATCCGCTACCACCGCCGTCCCTGCCATTTCGACAGTTTCAGCCAACGCCCTTAAAACGATTACGTCAGCTATCACCAAAAGCGGAACGTCCTCTGTCGCTTCGTTACGGCGCAGGCTCTTATAAAACTCAAACAGCAGACTCAAATCCCTGCCCGCGCGGTAAACCGCAAGGTCAGTCGTCTTGCCTTTAAGGCTTTCCAACGCGCCGTCGGGGGAGTTCGTCGCGCTGACCTTGAATTCAAAGCCGATAGCTCGCCGAAGCTTATTTATTTCTTTTATATTTTCGCCGACTATTAATACGTTTTTCATGAGCTTTCTCCTAAATCTTCTTTGAGCTTTGCCGATATTTTATTAAGTCTTTTTCTGTCCTTTGAAAATTGTCCGACGAGCTGGTCGGCGGCGATTAAAACTAATATGCTGTAATTGTTTGCATGAATAAAGTTCATAAGATTTTCGTTTAATAACGCCGGGTAAGAATCAATTATTTGCGCGGCAACTAAAACAAGAATATAAAATAAATACAATACTGTTTTAAAGGAAACAAAGGAATCTATTACCCATAGAATCTGACGGCTGCTTCTTTCTCTGTTTTTATCCTCTTTTATCATTTCGGCAAGCTTTTTCGGTTCCAATATTCTCAGCATACCCTCGTCCAATGCCAAAAATAAAAGAATCAGCGCGAGATTCGCTAAATACACGTATAAAAGAGAAAACCCAATGAGCCATGTATATAAAAAATATACAATAAAACCGTATATAGTATTTGAAAGAATGGCATATGTAAAATGATTGAAGAACTTTTTGAGTTTTGTTGACATTTATGTTTCTCCCTTTCATCACCAGCTATAAAACTTCGCCATGTTTTTCCCGTGCTTGCGGGCTTCGCCGAGTCCGCGGTCGCAGGCTAAGTATAAGTCCTCGTAGTTCTTGCCGTGCCGCTCGGAAACCGCAAGCCCGACAGAAACATAGATTTTCTCGTCCTTTATGCGTTCGAGAATCGTTTCGATTAGCTTCGCCGCGTAGTCTTGAATTTTATCTTTCTCGCGCAGCTCGGGGACGAACAACAGGAAGCCGCCGCCCTTCATGACTGCGAGCACTGCCTTTTCGTCAATCGCCGCTTGAATAATATCGCGGCAGGAGAGCAGAGCCTTCTCGCTTATGTTCGTGCAGACGAAGCTGTAATGGTCGAGGTCAATCATCATCAGCGTGCCTTTTTTGCCGCTGTTCAGCAGCTCGGCAATCGTCAGCTCGCCCATCTGCTTCTTCGGCAAACCTGTAATAGGGTCGGGAAGCTCGCGCGGATGTGAGAACGCCAACAGCGTAGCGTCAATCTTATCGCTGAAGATTAATGGGTCAAACGGAAGCTTGATTACCTCCGAGACCTTGTTCTTCTGCGATTTTTTTATAATTTCTGGCGTTACATCGGGCGCGGCGAAAATCACAGGCACATCAGCAAAGCGCGCGTCGGAAGCGCGCAGCTTTTCAAGGAATCTGAAGCTGTTCTGCGGTTTTAAGCCCGCCTTGACAGACGGCGTGAGAATCACAAGGCTGATTTTCCTCCCGCCAAGCACAGACAGCGCGTCTTTCTCGGTTTCTGCCGAGAAAATAAAGTGCTGTTTGCGCAGAACCTCCTGCGTTATATAATGGAAATTTTTTGAATCACCGATTGTTAAAATATTTTTTTTCATATTCTCGTTATTCCCCCATTTACAGCGCGTTGTATTAATTATAACATAAAACTCTTGCACTTGCAAGAGTTTTATGTTATAATAGATGTTGCAAAAGAATATAAGGAGGCAAATATGAGAGTATATAATTTTAGCGCAGGTCCGGCGGTTCTGCCGGAGGAGGTTTTAAAGAAAGCCGCTTCGGAGCTTCTTGAATACGGCGATTCGGGGCAGTCGGTCATGGAGATGTCGCACCGCTCTAAGGAATACGAGGTGATTCACGACGGCTGTATCGCGCTTCTGCGCGAGGTCATGGCGATTCCCGATAACTACAAAATCCTGTTCATACAAGGCGGCGCGCATATGCAGTTCGAGATGATTCCGCTTAATCTTATGCAAAAAGGCAAGGCGGACTTCGTGGTGACAGGTCAGTGGGCGGGCAAGGCTCACAGCGAAGCTAAAAAATACGGCGAAGCAAATTTAATTGCTTCTTCAAAAGATAAAACTTTTTCTTATATCCCCGAGCTTGATAAGTCTAAATTCACTCCCGATGCAGATTATTTCCATATCTGCGAGAACAATACGATTTTTGGTACAAAGTTTTGGAGCTTGCCCGAAACAGGCGGCGTTCCGCTTGTTTCCGATATGTCGAGCTGTATTCTTTCTGAGCCTGTTGACGTGTCGAAATACGGCTTGATTTACGCCTGCGCCCAGAAAAACATGGGACCTTCGGGCGTGACTATCGTGATTATCCGCGAGGATTTAATCCGCGACCTCAGCGAAACAAAATTCCCGACTATGCTGCAATATAAAATTTACGATGAGAACAACTCGCTCTACAACACTCCGCCTACCTACTCTATTTATATGTGCAAGTTAGTGTTAGAGTGGATAAAAGAAAACGGCGGGCTCGCCGCTATGAAGGCGCATAACGAGAAGAAAGCGGCGATTCTGTACAACGCGATTGACAATTCAAAAATGTTCAGCAACCCCGTAGTTAAAAAAGACCGCTCGCTCATGAACGTGACGTTCGTGACGGGCAAAGAAGACTTAGACAAGAAGTTCATCGCTGAAGCTAAGAAAGCAGGCTTCGTGAACTTAGCGGGGCATCGCTCGGTCGGCGGCATGAGAGCGTCGATTTATAATGCTATGCCGGTCGAGGGCGTGCAGGCACTTGCAGACTTTATGAAGAAATTCGAGGAGGAAAATTAATGTACAACATACTAACCTTAAATAAAATCGCCGCCTGCGGCACTGATTTATTTGACAAGAGCAAATACAACATAGGCACAGAAATCGAAAACCCGAAGGCTGTAATGGTGCGCTCGGCTTCCATGCACGAATTTGCACTTAATGACGGACTTCGCGCTATTGCGAGAGCGGGCGCGGGCACGAACAACATTCCGATTGACAAGTGCAGTGAAAAAGGCGTCGTAGTCTTTAACACGCCCGGCGCGAACGCTAACGGCGTTAAGGAGCTTGTGCTCGCCGCGCTGTTTATTTCGAGCCGCAAGGTTCCTGCCGCGCTCGAATGGTGCAAGACTCTTAAAGGCAAGGGTGACGAAGTCCCCGCATTAGTCGAAAAAGGCAAGAGCGACTTCGGCGGCCCCGAAATCAAAGGCAAAAAGCTCGGCGTTATCGGGCTCGGCGCAATCGGCGCGCTTGTCGCGAACGCCGCAGACGCACTCGGCATGGACGTTTACGGCTTTGCCCCGTTCCTCTCTGTGGACGGCGCGCTGAGCCTATCGAGAAAAATTCACTACGTAAAGAGCACCCGCGAAATCTTCGAGAACTGCGACTATATCTCGCTTCACGCGCCCGCAACCGCCGAAACCAAGAAGATGGTGAACGCGGAAAGCATCGCGGGAATGAAGAAAAACGTGCGTATTATCAACTTTGCGCGCGCTGACTTAGTTGACGACGAGGCGGTAATCGCCGCGCTCGCAAGCGGCGGTATGGGGTGCTACGTGACTGACTTCCCGACTGACGCGCTTATCGGCGTTGATGGCGTGATTGCGATTCCGCACCTCGGCGCGTCTACGCCTGAAAGCGAGGACAACTGCGCGGTTATGGCGGCAGAACAGCTGATTGACTTCCTTGAAAACGGCAATATCACCAACAGTGTAAACCTCCCGAATCTCACAATGCAGATGACAGGCGATGCGAAAATCTGCGTGATTCACAAGAACGTAGACGGCGTGATTACGCAGATTACAAAGGTCATGGCGGACGCAAAGGCTAATATCGAGAACATGGAGAGCAAAAGCAAAAAAGATTACGCTTACACCGTGCTTGATGTGCGCGGGTATGAGCACGGGCTCGCGGCGAAGGTCGAGGCGATAGATACTGTTATTAGTGTGAGGACGATAAAGAGGACGTAGAAAGCGGCAAGATATAAGCGCGACACCGAAAGGCGTGCAAGACGGAAAACAGAGAAGAATTTTGAATAGAAGAAAAGCGGGCGTAATGCCCGCTTTAAAATATATTTATTATTTCCAATCCTTGCTTTTCCGCCATACGCACAGTCTGCCCTGTTCCCGACCTATATCTGCTTTCGTTATAATAGCATATACAATATCGGCTGTTTTCCACAAGATATTGATTTCTTTTTTTATAACAGTCGGCAGAATAATTTTCCTGCAAGATAATATTTTCGTCAGTGAGCGTCATCAGATGTTCAAGTCTTTTCCTATCTATTTCGCTCCACTTCTTCGTAAAAATATCGAAACTGCACGGCAAAACCATCGTAAGCTTTATATCACCTATCATATGGCGTACTGCCGTTTTGATATAAAAGCTGTGTTGACCTGCGATTATATCGAAGCCCGTCGCGCCGCCGATAAGAAAATGTCTTACGCCTCGCCCAATTAAATCAAAAGTTGCTTCTATATGCCTTTTCTGAGTTTCAATTAGATTCTCAATTTCTCTGTGTCCCGTGAAACAGGCGGTATATTCTTTCATGGTTTTCTCCTTTGCTCTATTATTAGAACAATTATAACACACTATTGAGTTATAATCAAGTTAAAATGTTCCAATATAGAGCAAAGGAAATGAAATAGAAATATGAGTAAGACAATAAATCAAGATGATAATATAGGTAAAAACATAAAAGAAGCGAGAAAAATTGCCGGTTTAACACAAGAAACATTGGTTGCAAAAATGCAATTATCAGGTTGTGATATTTCTCGCGGAACATTAGCAAAAATAGAAGTTGGAATCAGAAATATTAAAATTTCTGAGATAAGAGCTATAAAAACTATACTTAAAACAAGTTATGACTTTTTATTTAAAGAAGCAGACTGAAACCCCCGCTTTGGCGGGGGTTTGACAACAACTGACAAAATATGTTATAATTAAACTGCGGTGGATACCGCAGGGCAGACTGGCACCAATTCGCAAACGAATTGGTGCGACGGTGGTGGTTAGCTGACCCTCCTCGCACAATTTCTCAGAAAGGGGGTGAAGCAATGCTGTGGAACGAAGTATTAAATACACTTATCGCGCTGTTCAGCGCAGTATTGACATACATAGCACTCCGGCAAAACGGCAAAAAAAGTAACCGCCCCCTGCAAGGAATCGGTTACTTAACCCATTTATTGTAGGCTAACCGTCACTGGTCTGCCTTTTCATTTGTATTATATCACATTTTGTAACTCATGTCAAGCATTTTTTGAATCACAACCCCCTGCTCGCGCTTGCGTTCAAGTCCATTCCCGCTCTATTCCCCGCCAAAAATTCATAATACCCCTGCGCCGCAATCATCGCGGCGTTATCGCCGCACAAGCTTAAAGGCGGGACGAACAGTTGACAGTTGACAGTTGACAGTTGACAGTTAAGCATATCCCGCAAGCCCGAATTCGCCGCGACTCCGCCCGTGAGGGCGATTGTCTTGTGTCCTGTAAGCTCTGCGGCTCTTTGCAATTTCGTGCAAAGTATATCACAGACAGTATGCTGAAAGCTCGCGGCGAGTGCGTTTTTGTCTAACGGCGCGTCGAAGACGCCGCGCCCTACAGCGCGCTGTTCGGCGTTGTGGATTATGTTAATCACTGCGGTTTTCAGCCCCGAAAAGCTGAAATCAAGCTCGTTTGGCGTCTTTGGATAAGGCAGCTTGTATTTAGATTTATCGCCGTCACGAGCGGCTTTGTCAATATAAATGCCGCCCGGATACGGAAAACCGAGCGCCCGCGCAACCTTATCGAACGCCTCGCCCGCCGCGTCGTCGAGCGTGCGCCCGAGCACAGCGAAATCCGTGTAGCTTTTCACTTCCATAATCTGGCTGTGCCCGCCCGAAACCGCTAAACACAGATAAGACGGCTCAAGCTCTGGGAACGCCAAATAATTAGCCGCCGCGTGCCCTTTTATATGATGCACGGGAATCAGCGGCTTGTCCGCGGCTAAAGCTAAACCCTTCGCGAAGTTGACACCGACAAGAAGCGCGCCGATTAAACCGGGCGAAGTCGTCACCGCAACTGCGTCAATATCGCTGAGGTTGCAACCCGATTTTTCAAGAGCTTCTTCACAAACCTGCACAATGCACTCCGAATGTCTGCGCGAGGCAATTTCGGGCACAACCCCGCCGTACAGGCGGTGCTCGTCCACCTGCGAGGCTACAACGCTTGACAATATTTCCCGCCCGTCTTCGACAACAGCGCAGGCTGTTTCATCGCAGGAGGTTTCGATTCCGAGTATTCTCATGTCGTTATCTCCTTTTAAACCCGTTAAACCATGCCCTCGCTTCAAACGGCTTTTTTTCTACATAATTTAAGCCCTCTGCCGCTATTCCCACAGGTAAAAAACACACTAATTCATAATCCTCGGGAACTTCTAAAATGTCTGCCATTTTCCGTCCGATTCTGTCAACGTCAGTGATTTGCCCCTCATACCAACAGCTTTGATAACCAAGCTCGACAATCGCGAGAAGCATATTTTGAATCGCCGCCGAATAGTCCTGCACGAAAAAACTGCGGTCGCGATATGCGATGATTTCCTGCGTTAATACGCAAATCATCGCAGGTGCAGTTTTGACCGTTTCGAGTTCTGTCAATTCATAAAGCTTCTGCAGAAGCTCTGCGTCGTCCACAGCAATTAGGCTTGTTGTCTGCGTATTACAGCCGGACGGCGCGGCTAAACCCGCCTCCATGATTTTTATTAAATCCTCTCGCGGAATTGCTGTGTTTTTGAAATTACCGCGATAACTTGTGCGGTTTTTTATTGCTTGTGATGCTGTCATTTTATTATCTCCTTAATGTTTTTATAAAGCCCGATAAACTCCTCAAGCGTCAGCTCCTCAGCTCTTGCTGTCGGCTTTTTTCCAATGGCTTCGAGGGCGGTTTTTACCGCTTCTTTTTGCAAGCCGAGCTCGCTTGACAGCGGGTTCGCGAGCTGTTTGCGCCTCTGCGAGAACGAAGCGCGGACTATTTTGAAGAAGAATTTTTCGTCGATGTTTGCGGCGTAGGGGACGGCACGTCCCTCGCGCAATCCGCCGACGACCCGAACATCAAGGCGAATTACCGCGCTGTCAACGTTCGGCGCGGGCATAAAACTGCCCCGCGACACGTCGAACAGCTTTTTCGGCTCGCTGTAATACCGCACAGCCACGCTCACCGCGCCGCAGTTTCTTGTTCCCGGCTTTGCACAAAGCCGCACAGCGGCTTCTTTTTGCACCATGACGGTGATTGAACTGAGCGGCAGGCGTTCTTCAAGAAGCCGCATGATTACAGGCGAAGTGATGTAATAAGGCAGGTTCGCACAGACAGAAATCCGCTCACCGCCGAACTTTTCAGCAATTAAGCCGCGCAAATCCGTTTTAAGCACGTCAGCCCAGATAATTTCAACGTTCGGGTAGTCGGCGAGGGTTTCTGCGAGAATCGGCTTCAGCGTTTCGTCAATCTCGATTACCACGACTTTTTCAGAGACCTTTGCAAGCTCCCGCGTCAGCACGCCCACACCCGCACCGATTTCAAGCACGCCGCTTTTCTCCGCGCCAAGCGCGATTTTCGGGCAGACAGAGGGATTAATCAGGAAATTCTGCCCCAAGGACTTCGTAAAAGCAAAGCCGTGACGCGCAAAAAGGTCTTTTATTGTATTAATATTTGTAAGGTTCATTTTTTTATTATAACACAAAATATTGACTTACGCAAGCAAAAGGGGGAACGCAGGGTCTTTCTGAGGAAAGCCCCGAGGCTTACGCCCCCGCCAACACCCCCATAACAGTAATAAAAATATTGACGTGGCAATATTTTTATGTTATACTTATTAAATATACGTGAATTTTGGAGGCTTGCGAAATGCAAAGACGCGATAAAATCAATTATTACTTAGATATTGCCGAAACCGTAGGCGAGCGCGGAACGTGTTTGCGGCGTAATTACGGCGCGATTATCGTCAAGAACGACGAAATTATTTCCACCGGCTTCAACGGTGCGCCGCGCGGACGTGCTAATTGCTGCGACATAGGCACTTGCGTGCGCGAAAAGCTGAACATTCCCTCGGGTCAGCGGTACGAGCTTTGCCGCTCGGTACACGCAGAGGCGAATTGCATTATCTCCGCGCCCCGCACGGAAATGCTCGGCTCGACGATTTATTTAGTCTGCAAGAACCCGAAGAACGGCGAGCTGCTCGACGATTCCGAGCCCTGTACAATGTGCAAAAGGCTAATCATCAACGCGGGAATAATCGCGGTTATGATTCGGCTTGATAAAAATAATTTCCGTACTATCAAAGTCGAAAAATGGATTGAAAACGATGAAAGCTTAGAAGGGTCAAATGGTTATTAACATGAAACTAATTTATGCAATAGTCAACAATGACGACTCGCACCCTGTCTCAAACGCGCTGACACAAAAGGGCTTCGCGGTGACGAAGCTTGCGTCCACGGGCGGCTTCCTCATGTCGGGGAACACTACGTTTTTAGTCTGTTCGGACGACGACAAGGTTGACGAAATCATCGAAATCATCAAGGACCACTCACGCAAACGCAATCAGTTTGTGCCGTCGGCGTCGTCCTACGGCGCAGGGAGCTACACCAGCTTCCCCGTAGAGGTCAGCGTGGGCGGCGCGACAGTGTTCGTGACTGACATAGAACGGTTTGAAAAAGTATGATGAGCGCAATGCGCGATTCAAATAGGCACGCGGTTTGTTATGTCGGTGAAAACTTAGATGAGTTCGCACAGCAAAAAGCAAAAGTAATTCTATGCAATTCCGGACAAGCAGAGCCTTGCGGCGTTTGCAACAGCTGTAAAAAAGTGCAGAATAGCTCGCACCCCGACTTGATTTGGGTGCGCGAGCATAAGGTCAAGGAAGTGCGGGAGGTGGTCGCAACCTCGGTTATCCGCCCGAACGACGGTGAGTTCAAGGTTTATATTTTCACGGAAGCTGATTCCATGCGGGCTGAAAGCCAGAACGCGCTGTTAAAATTCACCGAAGAGCCGCCGGACTATGTAAAAATAATTTTTACGGCGAAGTCGCCCGATTTGCTTCTTGACACGATTAAATCGCGGTTGGTTTTTATAAATGCGGACGGTGCGTCGGGGACGCCGCACCCTACAGCGGAACTGCTTGAAACCACGAAGGCTTTCGTCAGCGCGCTGGTCAATAAAAACGAATACTCAGCCGCCGCCGCGCTTTCTAAAATAAAAACCCGCGAGGATTTGAGCGCGGTGCTGGATTTAATTTCCAAAGCAATGCACAATGAACAATGTACAATGTACAATTACGTTGAAGCACAGAAGTTTTTGCTTAATTGCATTGATGACTTAAAATATAATCCTAATATAAATCTCGCTTGTACGTATATAACAAGCGGAATTTGCGAAAAATTAAAACTGTAGGGAACGGATTAATCCGTTCCGGTACGCATGAATGCGTACCCTACAAAAAGAAAAGGACAAAAAAATGGCTGAAATAGTAGGCGTAAGATTCAAGGACGTGGGCAAGGTGTATTATTTTTCACCCGGCGCGTTAAAAATACCGCTCGGCGAGAAGGTAATCGTCGAAACCGCGCACGGCGTCGAGTACGGCGAGGTGGTCATCGCAAACAAGGAAGTGCCCGACGGCGAAGTCGTAGGGACGCTCAAGAGCATTATGCGCGTGGCGACTAAGAAGGACGCGCAGACGCTCGAGGCTAATAAGAAAAAAGAAGCCGAGATTCTGCACGTTTTCACTAAAAAAATCGCAGAGCATAAGCTTTTGATGAAGCCCATCGGCATAGATTGCACTTTTGACGGCAGTAAAATTTTGTTTTACTTCACCGCGGAGAACCGCGTGGACTTCCGCGAGCTCGTAAAAGACCTTGCCTCGGTTTACCGCACTCGGATTGAGCTTCGGCAAATCGGCGTGCGCGACGAAGCGAAAATGCTCGGCGGACTCGGCGTTTGCGGGCGCGGGCTCTGCTGTTCGAGCTTTCTTGGCGAATTCCAGCCTGTTTCTATCAAAATGGCAAAAGAACAGTCCCTCTCGCTTAACCCCACGAAGATTTCGGGCACCTGCGGACGGCTGATGTGCTGCCTAAAATACGAGCAGGACACCTACGAGGAGCTGCTCAAAATCACGCCGAACGTCGGCGCATACGTTGAATGTAACGAGGGCAGAGGTGTGGTTGAGGACGCGAATCTGCTGACAGGAAAGCTGAAAATTAAGCTCGATAAAAATAAAGACGCTCCCGCTGTCGCCGCCGACCGCAAGGACGTCAAGGTTCTGCGCGACGCACAAATCCGCGTAGAGCGCGACGAAATCAACGCTTTAAAAGGGCTTGAAGATTGACAAGGGGGCACACGGGGGCTTTCCGCAGAAAGCCTCGAGGCTTCTGCCCCCGTCCAATAAAAAAGTTGTTGACATTTTAAAATTATTATGTTATAATGTATAAGCGAGATTTTGCGGGTGTAGTTCAGTGGTAGAATCCCAGCCTTCCAAGCTGGTCGTGTGGGTTCGATTCCCATCACCCGCTCTTTACAAGAAACTAACGAGGTTCGTTAGTTTCTTTTTTATTCGCTTATAATGCGCCTTTGCGCCGCTTTTGCGTTTCTAAGCTTTTAGAATATTTTATATAATATTTGATAAAAAAGCGGCTTTTTTGAAACGTTTCAGCCACATTTTCAGCCACGCTATTGACAAGCGCAAAGCCTTATGTTATAATGGTTTTGAGGTGATTTTATGGCTAAAGCGACTAAGTTAAAAAGCGGAAACTGGAGATGTAAGGCAAACTATAAGGACGAGAAAGGCAACCATGTAAACAAGTCTTTTACGGCAGAAACTAAGAAAGAAGCGGAATATATGGCGGCGCAGTTCCTTGTTGAAAGGAAGCACAAGCAGAAGCCTATAAATAGAACAATAGGCGAATTGACTACAGAATACCTTGACAGCCGTTCAAACCTGCTTTCACCGTCAACACTGCGTTCTTATAGGGCTTATAGGCGTACAGCTTTTCCCGTCCTTATGGCAACAAGAGCAGGCATGGTGGATAAGAAAACGTATCAAGCGCACATAAACGAATACGCAGAGGGCAGAAGCCCTAAAACTGTTATGGAAGCGCACAGGCTTATGTGCAGAGTTTTTCAAGAGAATAAAATAGATATAGACACTAAAACCATTATATTGCCGCCGAAAGTGAAAACAGATATAAGCATACCGACAACGGACGAGGTAAAACAGATTTTAGAAGCTTCAAAGGTAAAGGGCATTTATTTTCCTGTACTGCTTGCCGCTCTGCTCGGTTTAAGGCGTTCAGAAATATTTGCTTTAACTTGGGAAGATATAGACACAGAAAACAACCGCATAAGAATCAACAAAGCAATTGTTAAAAACACCGATTGCCGCTATGTTGTGAAGTCTACCAAAACGCAAAGCAGTACACGCAGTTTATATATGCCGCCGCAAATCGTAGAAGCATTACCCGAAAGAAAGGCAGACAATGAAAGGATTTTTGATGTTTTTCCCGATGCTTTTAGTAATCGCTTTAGGAAAATGATAAATGCTTTAAAGCTAAAGCACAACTATAATTTTCATGCTTTGCGGCATTATTGCGCTTCTGCTATGCTCAAAAATAACATACCGAATAAATACGCTATGGAAAGATTAGGACACAGCACTGACAATATGCTAAAACAAGTCTATCAGCATACTTTTGCAGATACGCACCGAGAATTTGACAAGGTTATGGACGATTATTTTACAAACAGCGGAATATAACATAAAAAGACTAACCGTTTTGGTTAGTCTTTGCTATTTATATAGCTTGTGCCTGTTCTTCGGGCGTAAACTTTAAATAATGAAAGAGTGCTTGAAGTTCTTTATAAGTGAAGCTGTCGGGGTTGTTGAGCCTGTTGTAAAGTGAAGCAAGCGATAGATGTAGTAAAGCCGCTAACTGCTTCTTGTCGTAATTCCATTGAATCATCTTGATTCTTATTGTTTTGTCAAGCCATACGTGCTTGCGTTTGCGTTCATGTACTGACATTATTGCTTGCGCCCCTTTCTTTAGTTTTCATGCGGTTTTATGCTGCGCTTAATTCGTCAAGCCGTTCAAGCAGTGATTTTCTGCCGCTTTTTGACTTTTTCGCTAACAGTTCGGGTTTGAATTTCTTTGCAAATTCCATGCGGAATTTAACAAAGCTTTTGGATTCGCCCACTTCGAGTTCAATCTGCGCTAATCTTTGCATTATCCACGCACGGTCTTGCGGATTAGCGGATTTAAAGAAGTTTTCTATATACGCTTTGCTTATTTGCAAAACCTTAGTTATTTCCTTGTTTTCGCTCACGTCTGCTGTTCTCCTTTCTTCGTTATTGTTTGCTAATGCTTTTATTTTTTCAATTGTCATGATATACACCATGCCTTTCTTAATATGTAATTTTTTTGTTTTTTAGGTTGTTGCAACTTCCTATGATTTAATTATATCACCCTACAAGCGTAATTGCAAATTTTGACTTTTCTATTATTATGTGGTATAATTATACATTTGTTTTCTTGTATATGGTGATTATATACATATTATATTATGTTTGCGCTTGCTTTTCATGTGTAATATTGCTATATTTTCTTGTTGTTTTCTTTCATGCAGACAATGAGAATAAAATAAAAACGCAAGAATTACCCCTTTTACTCGCCAATGCCGCCATAGTGATTATTAACAAATATAAAATGTTTTTGTTGTGCATATTACACATAAAAACAAGAGGCTTTCACCCCTTGCCGCTATCTATGCACTTGTTTTACGTACTACTGCGCACTATCGCCACTGCGTGGCTCAGTGCGCTAACTTTTTTATGTAGTTTTCTATTATTAACCGTATGCTTGCCTTTTCCTGTTCGTTTAGTTCTCTATAACCGCTTATCAGCTTACTTTCATCAGCGTTTAAATCATGCGCCTTGACGTTTTCTATAATTCGGCTTATATTTGTATGCCCGACCAAATAATCAATCGAGGTTGAAAAATAGTTTGCTATGCTTATTAATGTGCTTATGTCGGGTTCTATTTTATGGTTTTCATATTTGTTTATGGACTGCTGACTGACTCCTATACTATCCGCAAGTTGTTGCTGACTTACGCCTTTTTTATTGCGTAGCTTCTTTAGATTCTTTACCATAATAACACCCCTTTGTTTATTATAACAACCGCAAGGGGTTATGTAAAAGTCACATACTTAGTTATTGACAACAACTGCAGGTTGTGATATAATAGGAAAAATAATACTTTTGGGGGTACAAAATGAGCAGTAGCAAAAAGAAAGTTTTAATTATTTGCATTATCGCGGTTGTGGTTATAGGGGTAGGTTTGACGCTTTTCTTTACATTAACGAGCGACAAATCACGGATTGTAGGCACATGGGTAGACAAAAGAACTTACTCTTACAACAATTCGACTTCAATATCAACTTATGAATTTTTTAGAAACGGGACAGGAACATCCAGCTGGGATAGCATTTGTAATAAAACGAATGAAATTTTGGATTTTACTCTAAGTCGTATTAGGTGGGAAATTAAAAATAATAAACTAATAATTACAGGATTCTCTGAAAATGGCGATTCAAATACTTTTGTATATGACTATATTCTATTAGATGATTTAGATAACAGGCTTATTATATCTCGTGAAGTATCAGGTTACGGTGTTATATCTTCTACATATATTAAACAGTAATAATAAGTAGTTATTAAATTTGAAAGGAAAGGAGGGGTTTTTATGAAAATACAAGAAAAATTTGAAATGCTCGATAAGGAAATAAACGAAATGAAAATACCGTTTGATAAGGCTTTGCCTCATTTCCAAGAAAAGTTATGGAAAATAGCAGACGAATATAACACAACAGGAGATGAAATCTTTATTCAATATATAAATTGGAAAAAGAAACAGTAAAATTAAACCACCGATTCTATTATCGGTGGTTCTCTATATCAAACACAGCTAAACAGGACAACCCCCACCATGACAAAAGCAACTATAGTTTCCTATTAATACGTACTACTAATACGTACTACTGTTACGTACTTGCTTACATAAAAGGCGGTTTAGCTTGCCGCTAACCCTTATATGTATACGTTGGCTTATACGTTTTACGCAACAACCTACGCACTATACCATTGTTCGGGTTTAACGGCAAGCACTACGGCGGCTTCGCCGCCTTGTGTTTCCCTACCCTCACAACGGCGAGCATACCCTCGATGGTCGACATGGCACGTGCGGCGGCTTTGCCGCCTTACGCTTATGTCGAAATAGTCCATATTGGAATAATTTTATAATCCATGACCCCTTTAATTAGTAATATATATACTAATACCCGTTGCGGTTGTCTGTTATATATAAGAGATTTTATTTTAATAACCACTCTAAAAAATTGAGTTTGAAATTTTCTTTTCGGTAAACTAATGCGGCAGGGGTTATTTTATATTTTAGGAAAAAAATAATATTTTCCTAAAATATATCCCCTCATATTTTTTAACGTCGAAATCATACGATTTTTTTCATGGTAAAATATAATAGAAAAGAAAGTCTGCTGTTGTTTGTAAAGGTACAGAATAACAAACACATAAAAGTCATGCTTTTTCATAAGAAAAACGTGTTTGTATTATATATAAAATTAATTTACAAATGTTTGTTTAAGCCTATTGACATATACAAACGGTTGTGATATAATAGAGGTATCATAACAAGGAGGTAAAAGTCAATGACAAACACAAGAACGCACGGTTATGCAAGAATCAGCACGGCAATGCAAAACGCAGACCGGCAAGAAAACGCTTTGAGGGAATACGGCATAAAAGAACATGATATTTATATTGATGTTATAAACGGAAATACTAACGACAGACCACAGCTTGAAAGGTTATTAAAGAACATACGCAGTGGCGATTTGGTGGTAGTAACGTCAATAGACAGGTTAGGCAGGGATTACAAGCTGATACAGGAAGCATGGGCGCAAATTACTAACAGCTTACAAGCTGACATAGTTGTGCTTGATATGCCGCTCTTAGATACTCGGAAGAAAGGCAAAAGCATAGACAACCGCTTTATTAGCGATTTAGTATTGCAAATACTTTCATACGTAGCGCAAAAGGAAAGAGAAAACATAAAGATAAGGCAAAGACAGGGTATAGACAACGCAAAGGCAAAAGGCAAAGTATTAGGCAGACCTAAAGCCGATTACCCCCAAAACTGGAGCAACGTATATAAAAAATGGCAAAGCGGCAAAATAACAGCTACAGCCGCCATGCAGGAATTAGGCTTAAAGCGGAATACTTTTTATAAATTAGCCGCTATGTACGTTGACAAAAGTAAATGAATATAGTATAATATTAAAAAGGACGTGAAATAATTTGACAAGAGAATTTATTAACACCCCTGTCTATGACAAGCTGTGGAATGATTTGGGCTTGACTGATGATGATTTATGCGATTTGCAAAATACACTGTTGTCAAATCCGCAAGCAGGGGATATAATAGAGGGCGCAGGGGGAGCGGCGAAAGTACGCTATGCTTTGCAAGGTAAAGGCAAAAGTGGCGGCATAAGGGTAATATATTGTGATTTAACACATAAAAAGCGACTTTACTTGTTGCTTTGCTATCCGAAAAGCAAACAAGACGATTTAACGCAGGAACAGAAAAAGCAGTTAAAAGCATTGATAAAAACCTTGAAAGGGGAATAATATTATGGAAAAAGAATTATTTGATGATTTAATTGCTTCTTGTAA
>Ga0123356_10000938_pt1 | contig 32260 bp, 21 predicted proteins | sample TergutEmb28metaG_2_FD_92546 | JGI IMG/M metagenome (GOLD analysis project Ga0123356, IMG submission 92546) | Embiratermes neotenicus P3 segment gut microbial communities from Petit-Saut dam, French Guiana - Emb289 P3 | ecosystem: Host-associated > Arthropoda: Insects > Digestive system > Gut ...
TTCATGGATAACATCCCCTCTTTTTTATTTTTATTTATTTTACCACTATTTTTGAACTTTGTCAAATATTTTATATTGCCATTATCTCATGTATAAAAATATCGTTTACAAGCAAAACGTCAACATCGTCAACAAAAGACAGTTTTTTCCCATTGTGAACTTTCTGTATCTAAATCAAATTCCCGTGTATGCCGCGTAATTCCATGAAAGGTATAAATTAACTGGAATTGTATTTTTCATTATTTTCGCCAAAAATAACATTTTTTTTTGTTTATAATGCTATTTTTTTGATAAGTCTTGACATTATATTTTTGATTATATATAATTAAGGGGTAAAAAAATCAGTCCGTGAAAAGTATACCTTTCATGGACTGATATATTTTTGGTATAATGAATTATTCTTATATTTACTGATTTGCGGAGCTGATAATTTTATTTATTTCTTCATCACTCATGCCGTTTGCTTTCATCGCTTGAATTATTTGTTCATTATTTTTTTCAATAGCCTCATCAATTTTGACTTGAACGACGCCCTCATTGATCGTCTGATTGAATTTGTACGACTCATACGCGGCCCGTTCTTCATCCGTCATTTTTAATCTGTCGAGTTTATCTTTCGCCTTATCTATATTCGTCGCTTCAATATCTCCCTTGACTTTTGAATGCTTGAACAGATAAACCCACTCGTCCAATTTCGTTTTGATGTTGTCATTGAACCACTCCGGCTGGATAAAATAATATTCAGCGAATACATTGCGCTCTGCCCCTATTTTTATCTCACGGCCGCCGCCCGTCAAATCTTCAAATCTCATTTCGCCTTTTATGCAGTAGCTCTGCTCCAGCATTTTCCAATAGACTATGCTCACAGATATAATCTTCTTGACGTTTCTATACCTATACCCCTCTTTCATGTTGTCCATCAGTGATTTTGACACGCCGTAATATACCCGCTCGAGATAATCAGGCTCCTTGTCATGCTGCACCTCGATAATCACTTCCCTGCCCTTGCCGTCCTTGGCTTTCAAATCGACGCGGTTGAATTTATCTATTGTGTTGTCTTTGTTGCTCTCGCTTTCGAGCAGTTCAAGTATGGTTATGTTGTCATCGAGCAAATCGGACAAAAAGCCCTCGAGTATATCAAAATTGTCTTTTTGGCGCAGAATCGATTTTAGAGCCCAGTCAAAACTGATCAATGTTCTCTCTTTTTTCATTTTTATTCTTCCTTATGGCAGGGTATATCTATCGAAAATGTGGTTCCTGCGCCGTATGTGCTCTCCACCGAAAACTCCCCGTTCATCGTCTCGCACAGCTTGCGGCTTATCGCAAGCCCGAAACCCGCGCTTGACGCGTCGTCTTTTTTGTCCGGGCCGAACTGTTCGAAAGGCAGGTACAGTTTTTCGATGTCTTTTTGCCGGAAGCCGACGCCCGTGTCGTGGATGCCCACATGCAGCACGTTTTCCTCCGACATCCAGGCGTAAAACTCGACGTGGCCTTCGGGGGTGTGCTTCAGCCCGTTTGCCAGAACATTCACGAGAACCTGCTTTAAACGCTTGTCGTCGCCGTAAGTGAGCTCCGGCATGTTTTTTGAGACGGAGTAATAAAATTCCAGATTTTTTGTCCGGAACAGCGGCCAGAACATGGCGTATAAATTCTCAAACAGTTCTTTCGGACTGTAGTAATTGTTGATAGGGCCCGCTTCGCCCCCTTCGATTTTGGAAAAATTGACCATGTCTTCGATTATCGACGCGAGCGAATTTGAGCTCTGGGTCAGCTTGGCCACATATTCCCTCTGCTTCGCGGTGAGCCGGGTGCGGCTCAGGCACTGCGCCGCCTCCGCCACGGCGTCTATGGGGGCGCGTATATCGCGCGTCACCTCCGCCAGAAAATTCGTTTTTGCCCTGCTTGAAGCTTCCGCCCGTTTTTTTTCGGCCATGATATCGGTGACGTCGGTGAAAACCGCGAGCGTACCTTCTTTTTGACCCGTGAGCGCCTTGAGCTCTATATTGTAATAGCGGAGCGCGCCCCCGCCGCCAAAGGCGGCAAATCCGCTCAGCGCGCCCGGTTTTTTTGTCTCTGCGGCTTTGTCCGCCGCCTCGATAAGCCCCGCGCCGGCCTCGCCGCCCATTATGTCCGAAAATATTTCCCTGTAATGGCGCCCTTTCATGCGGTCAAGACTTTCCGGTCCCGCCGCGTCCAAAAGCGCTTTCGTGCATGAGACAAATCTTCCGCCGCCGTCGAACAGGAATGCGATATTCGGGCAAAGCTCGGCGAACACATCCGCGCAGGCAAGTATGCCGCCTCCCGAATCCTGCGATTTTTCTGTTATCGATTGTTCCATAGGGCCACCTTTTCCAAACTTTGAAATATGTACCGCCGCATACTTTAGATAATATCACAAAATTATAAAAAAGCTCTGTCAAAACTGTAAATTTTTATGTCATACCGCCATTTATTTCGCGAATTGGCTGTGATACAGTTCGCTGTAAAACCCGCCTTTCTGAAGCAGCTCCGCGTGGGAGCCCTGTTCGATTATGTCCCCGTTGTTCATGACCAAAATCGTGTCCGCGTCTTTTATCGTGGACAGCCTGTGCGCGATCACGAAGCTGGTCTTGCCCTTCATGAGCACGCTCATCGCCTTCTGTATCAAAATTTCCGTCCTGGTATCGACCGAGCTGGTGGCCTCGTCGAGTATCAGTATTTCGTGGCCGGCGTTTATCGCCCTGGCGATCGTGAGCAGCTGGCGCTGTCCCTGGGATATGTTCGAGCCCTCCTCGTCCAAGACCGTGTTGTAGCCTTCGGGCAGGGTGTCGATGAAGTGGTCGGCGCGGGCCGCTTTCGCGGCGGAGTATACCTGTTCTTCCGTGGAATTTTCGCGGCTGTAGGCTATGTTGTCGTATATGGTCCCCGAAAACAGCCATGTGTCCTGGAGCACCATGCCGAAAATGTTGCGGAGATCGGCGCGGGCCACGTGGCGTATATTCACGCCGTTCACCTTTATCGCCCCGTCGGCGACGTCGTAAAAACGCATCAATAAATTGACAAGCGTGGTTTTGCCCGCGCCCGTGGGGCCCACTATCGCCACCATCTGGCCGGGTTTGACCTCCAGATTCATGTTGCCGATGAGCGGCTTTTCCTCGGAGTAATGGAATACCACGCCTTCGAAGCTGACTTCGTTGTTCACCGGGGCGAGGGCCTCGGTTACGGTTTCCGGTATCTCCTCGCGCTCGTCGAGCAAATTGAAAACCCTCTCAGCCGAGGCCAAGGCCGATTGTATCGTGTTTATGATCTGGCTCGACTGGTTCACCTGCTGGGTGAGGTTTCTCGAATACTGGATCATGGCCTGTATGTCGCCTATTTTGATTTTGCCATCTATCGCGAAAATTCCGCCCGCGACGCAGATGAGCACATAGCCTATGTTGTTTACAAACCCCATGAGCGGAAATATGACGCCCGACAAAAACTGGGCTTTCCGGCCGGTTTTATACAAATTCTCATTCATTTCCCTGAAGTCTTTGATCGCTTTGTCTTCTCTGCAAAACGCCTTGACTATATTGTGGCCGGTGTACATCTCCTCGATGTGCCCGTTTAAATCGCCTGTTATCTCCCACTGCTTCGCGAAATATTTTCTCGAGCGCGACATGATGAGCATCAGAATTATCATGCAGGCGGGAATGGTGGCCAAGCTCAAAAAGGTCATGGCCGTATTTATCGAAAACATCATGATCAGAATGCCGCAAATTGTGGTCGCAGCGGTCAGAATCTGGGTCAGGTTCTGCTGCAGGGTGGTGCTGATGTTGTCTATGTCGTTGGTCATGCGGCTCATCACTTCGCCTTTTGCGGTGCGGTCAAAATATGAAAGCGGCAGCCGCGAGAGCTTTTCGTTGACTTTGTTTCGCATTTCAAAAACGGTTTTTTGCGTTATGACCGCCATGAGATAATGCTGCAGATACCCGAAAACAAAGCTGGTGAGATACAGCGCCGCGAGAAGTATCGCGAGTTTGCCCACTTCCTCGAAATTGATGCCGTAGCTCCGGCCGGAGTCCGCGCCATCCGGAATATCCCCCATGCCGGAAAACATCTCCGCCATTTCGGGGGTCAGCTCTATTTTGTCCGCTTCCTCGATAAATTTCTGCAGTTCCTCCGCCGGCATTTCGGTCATTATGCTTGAGAGGTCCGTTTTGGTCATTTGGACATATACAAAAATCTTTTTGATCTGCGTCTCGGTCAGCTCCAAATTCAGCATCGAATTGATGTTCCCCGCAACGCTTTCAAAATCCCCCGCCTTTATATCTTCGGCCATGTTGTGCGAAAAGGCGGATATGGCCCCATCCACTATCTCGTTTATGAACTTAGCCGTGACTTTCGGCGAATATATCGTAAAGACCGTGCTTGCAATTGCCATCGCCGCGATGAAAAACACGAGGACCTTATGCGGGGCGAGCAGCTTCAATAACTTGACGAGCGCGCCTTTGGCGTCCTTGGCTTTTTCCACCTGCTGCGATCCCGGCGGCCCGTGGCCCGGGCCCGGCCCGCGCCGCTGCCCCCGGCCCCCGCCGGGCCCTCCTCTTACAACCATCACGCTATCTCCTCCTCTCCGAGCTGGGATTCGACGATTTCCCTGTAAACCCCGCAGGAATCGAGCAGCTCTTTGTGCGTCCCGATCCCGCAGATTTCCCCGTTTTCCAAAACTATGATCCTGTCGGCGTTCATAATCGTGCCCACCCGCTGCGCCACTATCAAAACGCATGAGGAGGCGAGCTCCTCTTTTATCGCCGCCCTGAGGTTGGCATCCGTTTTGAAATCCAAAGCCGAAAATGTGTCGTCGAATATGTACAGCCCCGCTTTTCTGGCAAGCGCCCTCGCTATCGAGAGCCGCTGCTTCTGTCCCCCGGAAAGGTTCGTGGCCCCCTGCGACACGCGCGAATGTTCGCCTTCGGGCATTTGAGCCACAAATTCCGCCGCCTGCGAGAGCTCCAGCGCCCTTTGAATCTGCTCGCCGGACGCGTTTTCGTCGCCCTCCTTTATATTTTCGGCCACTGTGCCGTCGAACAAAAACGCCCTTTGGGGTATATATCCTATGTTGTCCCTCAGCTCCTTTTGTTTCAAGTGCTTTACGTTTACGCCGTAAAACAAAATTTCGCCCTCGGTGACGTCGTAAAACCGGGGTATCAGATTTACAAGCGTGGATTTTCCGCTCCCGGTGCTGCCGATTATGGCGACTGTCTCGCCCTTTTTCGCCGAAAAATTTATATTTTTTATAACCGGCGCGCCCGCTCCGGCATAAGTGAAAGCGACGTCTTTGAATTCGACCACGTTTATATCGTTTATATCATCTGTATCATCCCCGGCGGCAAGCGGCACGGTATTTTCGGCGTCAGTCACGCTGTACCCGCATTCCAGCACTTCGTTTATCCTGTCGGCCGAAACCGCCGCCCTGGGGACCATCACAAACATCATCGTAGCCATCATAAATGACATCATTATCTGCATGATATACTGCATAAACGCCATTAAATTGCCGATCGCGGCGGGGTTTTCGATGGCGCTGCCCCCAAACCACAAAATCATCAGACTCGTGGCATTCATGACGATCATCATCAGCGGCATCATCAGCGCCATTATTTTTCCGACTTTGAGCGAAGTTTCGGTCAGGTCCCTGTTGGCCTCCTTGAATCTCGCATCCTCGTAATCCGTTTTGTTGAAGGCGCGTATCACCCTGATCCCCGAAAGCTTTTCCCGGAGCACCAGATTGATCCGGTCTATTTTCTTTTGTATCTGGGTGAAAAGCGGCAGCGTGACCTTCATCAAAACCACCGCAACCGCGACGATAATCGGCAAAATGATCAAAAGTATCCACAAAAGCCCCGCGTCTTTTTTTGACGCCATGATTATCCCGCCGATGAACATGAACGGCGCGGAAACCATCATCCGCTGCGCGATCATCACGAGCATCTGTATCTGGTTCACGTCGTTGGTGGTCCTGGTTATGAGCGAAGGCGTGCTGAACTTGTCGAATTCGTTCTGGGAAAAATTTTCGACCTTGGTGAAAATCTTCTCGCGAACCGTTTTCCCGAAACCCATCCCCGAAATCGACGAACAGTAGCTGGCCAAGATGGAGGCGCCCATCGATATGCCGGAAATGACCAGCATGCCCCCGCCGATCCTCCAGATTTCGTCCACATTTTTGCCCACGACGCCCCTGCTTATTATATTTGACATATAATCCGGCAAAAACAGGTCCAATATCGACGTGGCGAGCACGCAGGCCAGGGTCACGGCGACATAAGCGGCGTAGGGCTTTAAATTTTTAAGCAGTTTAAGCAAAGTATCAACTCCCCGATTTTTAGAAATTTGAGCAGGTATATGATTATATGCGCCCAATATTAACTGAATTTAAATTTTTATCTGTTTTTTTTGCGGTCTATATAGTTTTGCAATATAATCTGCGCTGAGAGCATATCGATTTTCTTTTTCCTGTTTTTGCTTTTTATGCCGGTCTGGTTCATGTAGACGTGGGCGAGCGCGCTCGAAAGGCGCTCGTCGGACAGCGCCACAGCTATCTCCAGTCCCTTTTGTTTTATGAGATCTTCGAGCGTTTCCTTGAATTTTTCGACTTTTTGCGCGCTTTCGCCTATTGTGCCGTTCATATTCACCGGATAACCCAATACGATTTCAAAAACGTCGTATTTTTCGGCCAAATCCATGATCCTTTCGCGCAGCTCGGCCATATTTTCCGCTTCGATGAGCTCAAGCCCGCTCGCTAAACTCCCGGTCGGGTCAGAAACCGCGGTCCCCGTGCGCCGACCCCCGAGGTCCACCCCGAGTATCCTTTTTTGTTTTATGCCGGTTTCAGCCATCTTCGTCCTCTTCCATTTCCATCGCCCGCAAAAACAGCCCGGCGTTTTCCCGCGCTTTTTCCAGCTGTTTTTTTGCCGCGCTTTCGATTGCGGCTCCGGTCTCTTCTTTATTTGACACGAGCATGTTGAATTTGTCGGTCAGCGACTCCTTTGAAAAGCTCTGCAGCGGGCAGGTATAGCCGTCGCCGTCATAGATTGAACGCAAAAAGCTGCGCACTTTCGGGTCGTAGGCTATGCCCAGCATCGGAACCCCGAAGACGGCGGCGAATATGAGCGCGTGCAGCCGCATCGCTATCACCGCTTCCGCCGAGCGGACAATGGCCAAGGCTTTCGAGACGTCCCCGCCCACATCGGCCAGATACGCCCTGCCGTTTGTCGCCGTCAGATATTTTGAGATGTTTTTGTCCTCTTTGGGGTGCAGTACGAGGTAGACGGGGATCAGATCGTTTTCGCGGCATACGGCGTTGACCGCCGCCGAGAATTTTTCCAGAAATTCCACGCTCGCGTGTTTTTGTTTTCTCACCGAGATCACTATATACGCGCCTTTTATGAACTGCCTGAAATCCTTTTTGTACGCATTGAGATAATTATTTTCGCCCGCCGTCATGGCCTCGTCTGCGGTGAACCGCATTTTTTTTGTATCTACGCCCATTTTGTCCAAATAATCCAGAGACTCGGCGTCCCTGAGCGTGGCGAAGGTCATCTTCTGCATTAAGAGCTTTGTCTGTTCTTTGTTTTTTTCTTCGTACAGCGGCCCTATTCCGTTGGCGTACAGAATCGTTTTTTTTCCGAGCTTCTGCGCGGTTTTGAGCAGCCAGGAGTAATAACCGAAAGAGCGCCCGCTCGTGGCGTCCTGCAGCAGGGTGCCCCCGCCGAACAACAGCGCATCCGATTTTTTTATCGCGCGCCTCACGCTCCAAAAGTTGAAACGCGGTTTGGCGGTTATGTTCGCGTAGCAGGCGTCAAGGCGTTTCTGCTGCTTTTTCGGGTTTTTGGTGAGCAGGCAGATTTTTAGTCCGCTCTTTTGCCTCAGGATATTGCCGATCACCGAAAACATCAGCGCGTCGTCGCCTATATTTCCGTAGCCGTAATATCCGCCGAGCACGAAATCATACCCTTTTTTGTATTTTGAGGCCGCTTTTTGGTAAACGGAATACGCGTCGCCGGCCATTTTTTTTACGCTGTATTTTTCGCGGATGAGCCCTGCCCCGTATTCCGCGTCGGAATCGAGCCTGTCCCTGTTGCTTTCATCGAGGCAAAACAGTATTTCCTCCAGCAGGGCCGCCCCCATATCCGCAGGATGGCCCGCGCCCCTGCATGTGAAATTCGTGCTCTCGCAGTTGTCCGCGCTGTCTTTTGAAAACCTGCCCAGATAACCCATCGGCCCGCACATGACGACCGGTTTGGCGCACGCCAGGGCTTCAAGGGCGAAGCGCGAGCCGCCCACGGCAACATCGCACCCCGCGCAGAAATTATACGCGTCGGCGCGCCTGCCCGCCATGATTATATACTCAAACCCGATCTTTTCGTTTATTTCGCCGGCTTTGTTTTTTATGTCTGCGAAATGCCCGCCGTCGCCGACGATGACTATCCTCGTATTTTTGTTTTTGCTGTATATTTGTTCGGCGATCTCGCACAATCGGACCGCGGCAAAAGACAAATCGAAACCGCTCCGGGCTTCAAGCCTGCTGATTGACAAAATTATTTTTTCCCCGGCTCCTATGCCAAATTCCCGCCGCACGCCCCCGTCATTTATGCCGGGGGCAAAAAGCTCCGTGTCGATTCCGTTGACCGTTTTTGTCAGGTATCCCTCTTTGAGCGCGTAATATTTCTGCCAGTACTCCTTTACATCGTCGCTCACATACAGCGAATAGTCCCCCCAGCGCGTGGCGAGCCTCACCAAAAGCGACTGCTGCTCGAAGGTGCCGTGCATGGTGGTGACCAGCGGTATTTTAAATTTTTTGCAGATGCCCGACGCGACAAAGGCGGGTATCCTCGAATGGGCGTGAACCGCGTCGGGGGCGAATGACTTTATGGTTTTTTTTAAAATTTTTCCGGCCTTTTTCATATCGAAGATGTTTCTCGAATGAAAGGGCGCGTAGATATGCTCTATTTTTGAATCTTCGAGCTCCTTTTCAAAAAGTTTTTCGCCGCTGTTGGACATTATCTTTATATCCAGTCCCATCGCCCCGAGATATCTCGAGAGTTCGATTATGTGGGTCTCCCCGCCCCCGTACTCCATCGAAGTGGCGAGCATGAGTATTTTATACGCCTTCATAAATTTTTCCCCCGCTCCAAAAAAATCATCAGAACTGTTTTTGCCCGTCCATGCACAGTTCAACCAATTTGAAAACATTTTCGAGTTTGGCGTCGCGCGGTATCGCGCCTGCCGGCCCGAGGATATATCCCCCGCCTTTTCCGATGGTTTTTACCCTGTCGGCCACTTCGTCGGCCACATTTTGCACGGTGCCGAAGGGAATCGTGCTCTGGCAGCCCATACCGCCGTAAAAAGACAGATATTTTCCGTATTCGCGCTTTATTTTGTGTATGTCCATGACCTCGGGCTGCATCGGGTTGACCACCTGCACCCCTATCTCCGCCAGATCCGGTATGATCTCCGATATATCGCCGCATGTGTGCACGAGCACGTCAAAACCTTTGCCGCTCGCCGCTTCGTACATTCTTTTGAGGCGCGGCTTTAAGAGTTTGCGCCACAATGACGGAGCCATCATCAGCCCCTTCTGCAGCCCCCAGTCCTCGCCGAAACGGACCCCGTCGATATACGGGGGCGCAGAGCTCAAAACGCCGCATACATACTCCGCGCCGAGTTCGAGAACCTCTTCCGCGAAAGTGTTTTCGGAATCGGCCAAATCACCCAGAAAATTTTCGAATCCGCGCAGATGCCAGCCAATGTCAAAAATGCCCGTGACGCCGAGAACCACGTATTTCCCGCCGACGGTGACGAGCCTTTCGTCCAAATGGTCAAACCTCCCGGGGGCGGCGCCGACGGGGAAAACATATCCGTCAAGCGACGGCGCGTCCAGAGCGGGCTTGTATAAATTCCCGCAGTCGCCGATCTCTCTGGTTTTCGGGTCATGGTTCCATACGCAGCCAAACTCGTCCTTATACCTGTTCTCCCCCGCGTTTTCGCCCGCATACCCCGCCGGATTGCCCGCGCCGACGAATTGAAAATAGTCGCCGATGAAGCCGTCTTCGGCAAGCCTGCCGCTGTCCGAGAGCCATTTATACACCGCCTCCGATATTTTTGAGGTCATATCAAAGCTGTACGGCACATATTCCGTGGGCTCATGGGCGATCGTTTTTTTGATTATCTCTCTTTTGTTCATAAAATATATTCTCCTAAATCTCTTGACTGATATCGGTATCTGTGATACAATATTTAAAAAAATAGTGCCGAGGATTTTAAAAAAATGGCGGAGCTGAAGATAAAAAACGGAAAATTTTATATAAACGGCGCCCTGTCAAACCCCGAAAACCCCGTCAGCGAAGGCAAGCTGACAGGGGTTTACAGCGATGTCTGCGCTTTTTTTGACCAAAATGCCGCCGATGTCGAAAAAAACCGGGAAGCCTTCATAAAAAATTTAGCCGGCTGGCAGGCGGCGGGCGTCAATTTGGTGACGCTGGGCCTGCAGGGCCCGAGCCCGTTCGGGGAGTACTATAAAAAAACGAGGGAGCAAGACAAATCAAAGAACATCTCATTTGAAAGTTCCGCGTTCAAATCCGACGGGAGCTTGGATTTTGACTATCTCGAAAATGCGGAGCGGATAATAAGGGCGGCGGACGGCGCGGGGCTTTTGGTGCTTGTAAATATGTTTTCGGCTTCGAGCGAGGATATATTCGAGGATGAGCTCGCCGTCGTCAACGGCGCCTTCAACGCCGCGGACTGGCTGCTGCAGAAAAAATTCCCGAATGTGATGGTCAACATCGCCGACGTCTCGCATACCTTCTATAAAAGTTCCGTGCTCTGCGGCGGCGGGGCCGTGAAAATCTTGACATCGCTCAAACAAAGAGCCGGCGGCAGGCTCATACTGGGCGCGGGGGTCAGATCCTTTCGGCACATCCCGGCAAATTCCATAGGCAGATACATAGAGCATTCGGATTTTATCCCGATCTATTCGAATACCGAAAACTCTCAGTCGGAATACAACACCAAGAAAATGCTCGGCGATATATACTATCTGCAAAAGGCGGCGAAAGAACAGGGGGCAAATGTTCCCGTAATTGTGGCAAAGGGCGACGACCTCAGCGAAAAATACAACTCATACGGAAAAAACAACCTGACCGAGGCCCTGGAAAACGGCGTGTCCTGGTGTTACTACGACAGGGAAGGCTTTGTGATACTTCCAGTCGACTGGGATAAAAATTCGAGCGCCGAAAAAAAGAATTTTTTTGAAACCGCCGAAAATATCAAAAACAGCTGAGCACGCAAAAACCGTATGGCGCAAATTCCAGTCGTTTTGCTGTTTGCGTTTTTAGGTTTTACCGGCCGTACCGTATATTCTGCGGCACGAGGTATATCGCGTGGTATTCGTCGAATGTGATGCCGAGCTCTTTGATTTTTTCCGCGGTTTTTACGCCCACGTACCTCCAGTGCCAGGGCTCGAAGACATAGCCCGTTATCCATTCCCTGCCCTTCGGGTAACGCAAAATAAAGCCGTATTTGTGCGCGTTTTCCACAAGCCAGGCGTATTCCTTGGTGTTTTCGAAATGGGCCGAAATTGAAGCGGAGTTCAAATCGGCGGCGAGCCCCGTCTGGTGCTCCGAATGGCCCGGGCGCGCCGAATACGAGTCGGCGCCTTTTGGATCCTGGCGTTTGTAGTTCTCATAAACCTGTTTTTGCACGGCGTAACTTCTGTATCCGGAGACTATGTAGATATTTATCCCGGATTTTTTCGCGCCGGCGCGCATTTTGTCAAACTGTTCCTGCGCCTCGCCCGCAAGGGAGAGCACCCTGCCGTCGCTTTTTTTATACCCTTCGGGCACAAAGTCTTCGGGGAGGTAATTGTACTTGTTGCAAAGCACCAAAACGCCTCCGGGATTTTTGGCCGGCTTCGCCGCCGTCGGCGAATAAAGCGGAAAATCCAGCCCTATATTCACATATGTCACCGCATCGAAGTACGCGAGTTCCAAATTCGCCTTTTTGTATTCCACATACCTTTCCAGATACTTCGGCTGGTAATGCGAAAGCCCCATGGCCTCTTTGAGCCCGTGAAGCTCTTTGGGCAGCTCGTCGCTTGCACGGGTTTGAGTGACCGCGACGACATTTGCCGAGTCGTCATATTTGCTGGTCACCCCGAATACGACGCGCAAAAATTCCCCCGTCACGTAACAATCCCCGGAGTCCCTGAAAGAGGGGCGGGCGACGGCGATTTTTTCGCCGTTTGAAAAGAGCACGGCCGTGTCCGTCCGGTTTGTGAAAATGACCCCGTGCCGGTTTATCAAAGTCAGCGTTTTCGCGTCGGGGTCATATTCGGCGAAAGAGCCGAACAAAAGTTTCGCAGTTCCCAGAACGGGGAAATATATCACGCCGCCCCGGTTTAAAATTTTCGGGCGTATCGCCTTCGGCTCGCCGTTTACAGTCAGCCGTATATCCCCGCCGGCGGCGGGCCTCGCCTGCACCGCCCCAAAACCATAGGCTGCCGATACAAAAACAAACAACAAAACAAAAACGGTCCTCCCAAAAAAATTCCGTGCCATAAACGCTTCCCCCATGCAAGTTTTAGTATTATACTAGGGCGTATCCGATAATTAAAAACCATTGTATCATTTCAACAAAATCATGATAGAAGCAAGAAAAGAAAAAGATTTGAAATGGTCAAGGGATTTGTCATAACGGGTAGCTACCCTCCTAAATTGTTTGAGTTTGTTTGAAATATTTTTCGTCATTGACACTTGTCCATGATGAAAGCAGATCCGAATCGCTGCCCCCCGTCCAACGGATCCGTGTCATACACCATTTCAAGCGGTATTGGCTTTTTCGAAGTTATAGATTCCCTTTTCCATATTGATTGACCCCTCTTTCATACAAATATGCTTTTACATATGGTAATTATATCACAGTTTCGCCGCTTTTTCAACAGGTTTTTCAAAAAATCGTAATTGTCGTAAATCCGGTGAAAGCGATGATGGATGTACTAACACTGGCCAATAGGACGAATCTGTATGCCAATTGCCATTTGCCGGGCATTCCATATTCAGCCATATCATAAGCGTCAATTCGGAATATCAGATGAACGGATTTTATCACATAATACGGTTAAAAACACGAATTTTCCGTAACTTTTCCGATAATTTTATGTTAAATTGCAAAAAAACATTGCAAAAAACCAATAACCGTGATATAATCAAATAAACAAACAAAAACAAAAGCGAGGTCAAAAAAAATTATATGAATACAAGAGAACGTTTTGTGCGGGTGCTGACCGGAGGCGACGCGGACCGGGTTCCATTCATGAAAATCTTCGGCGGGACGAACGCCGTGACGCAGCGCTGGACAAATCAATACCCGGGCATAGGCGCGTATATCGACGAGCTGCTCGGGTTTGAGGGGCGTTACCGCGGCTGGGGTATAGCTCCCGTAAATACGGGGCTGTGCGGCGTGGGGCCGGATGTCGTGGAATTTCGCTCCGAAACCGAAACCCGCATACGGCACGGGGACGGCAGGCTCACCCTGTACATGAACCGCGACGGCCATTTTTTCAACCATACCGCCGAATATCCGGTCAAATGCGAAAACGACTGGCAGCGCGTGAAAGCCAACTGGCTCGACCCCGGCGATCCCCGCCGCTTTCCGGAGCAGGGCGCCTGGCGGCATTACGTTGATATGTACGCAGAACGCGATTACCCGCTGCAGCTCACCTGCGGCGGCGTGTACGGTTTCGCCCGGAATATGCTGGGCGACGAGCTGCTTTGCCTGATGCTCTACGACGAGCCGGAATTGGTTTCGGATATAATGAGCACGTATATAGACATGTGCATTTCCATCTGGAAGAAAATGGTCGGGGATGTGCGGTATGACCTCATCGAATGCTGGGAGGACATGGCCTACAAAAGCGGGCCGCTCATATCAAAAAGGCATTTCGACGAATTTCTCGCGCCGCAGTACCGCCGCATACGCGACTTTGCCGGGAATGCCGGCATACCGATAGTGCTTGTGGACAGCGACGGAAATACCATGGATCTGGCCGAGTGGATGTTTGAAGCGGGCGTAAACGGAATGTATCCGTTTGAAGCGCAGTCGTATAACGACATACCGCATATCCGAAAACAGCTGCCGGGCATGGGCTGCATAGGCGGGCTCGACAAGGAATGTATGGCAAAAGACAAAAACGCCATCGACGCCGAGCTGGAAAAAGCGCGGCGGCTCATCCCGCTGGGCAGGTTCATACCCGGGCCCGACCATTTCGTGCTGGAAAATGTCCCCTTTGAAAACTACGAATATTTTATGCGCGGCTTGAAGCGGGTCATTCTGGAATCGAAATTCTGACATTATTTTTCAAAATGATTGACACCGGGCGCGCTTGTGTGCTATACTTATGCTCGAAGGGAAGTGGTTGTTATAGACAAAACAGATAAAACAGATAAAAATATCATGGCCTGTGAAACGGTGGCCCTCGACGATGAAAACAGCGCGCTTTTGATTCTGGACCAGACGAAACTGCCGAATGAAACCCGGATACTCTCGCTGACCGGGCAAAAGGAAATATGGGAGGCGATCTATCTGCTGAAGGTGCGCGGAGCGCCCGCCATCGGTGTGGCCGCCGCCATCGGATTTTATCTTGCGGCAAAGGCGGTCGATACCGAGGATTTCGAAGAGTTCCGCCGGCGCCTTGCCGAGGCCAAGGATTATCTGGCTTCTTCGCGCCCTACCGCGGTCAATCTTTTCTGGGCGCTCGGGCGCATGGAAAACGTGGTTTCGGAGAACAAAACGCTGCCGGTACGCGAGATCAAAAGGCTGCTGCTGGCCGAGGCGGAGGAGATAAGGGCACAGGACGTCCGGGTGTGCAGGGCGATCGGCGAATACGGGCTCGGCCTGATCAAGGACGGCGACGGCATACTGACCCACTGCAACGCCGGGCAGCTCGCCACCGTGAAATACGGGACGGCGCTCGCGCCCGTTTATCTCGGCTGCGAGAGGGGGTACAAATTCAAAGTGTTCACAGACGAGACCCGTCCGCTTCTGCAGGGGGCGCGCCTCTCGGCTTTCGAGCTTTGCGCTGCGGGCGTCGACACCACGGTCATCTGCGACAACATGGCTTCGCAGGTGATGAAAAACGGCTGGGTGCAGGCGGTATTCGTGGGATGCGACAGGGTCGCGGCAAACGGCGACGCATGCAATAAGATAGGCACTTCGGGCGTGGCGATACTGGCAAAACACTACGGGATACCTTTTTATGTGTGCGCGCCCACTTCGACAATCGACATGAAAACAAAAAGCGGCGGGGACATCGTTATAGAGCAGCGCCCCGCCCATGAGGTGACTGAGATGTGGTACAAAAAACGCATGGCTCCGGACGGGGTAAAAGTGTACAATCCCGCTTTCGATGTCGCGGAAAATTCGTTGGTCACGGCGATCGTCACCGAATGCGGCATAGTCAGGGCTCCGTATAAAGAGAGCCTGCGGAAAATATTTGAAAGAATTTGAAAGATAAGTTTAAAGAAAAAAAGAAAGGAAATTTGGGTTATTATGAAAAAACGGTCGGAGGGATTTTTCGGGCTGCATTTTGATTTTCACGCGGGGGCGGACTGCGTGGAAGTGGGAAAGAATGTCACCCACGAAATGGTGCGCGAAATAATAGAAACGCTGAAACCGGACTATATTCAGTGCGACTGCAAGGGCCACGCGGGCTATTCGAGCTATCAGACAAAGGCCGGCAACCCCGCCCCGGGTTTTGTCGGCGACCAGCTCAGAATATGGAGGGATGTCACAAAAGAGTACGGCATTCCGCTCACCGTCCACTACTCGGGCGTATGGGACATGAAAGCCTTGGAACTCCGCCCCGAATGGGCGGCGATAAACGAGGACGGCTCGCCAAACAAGAACATGACCTCTACATTCAAGGGATACGCCGACGGCCTTCTCATCCCGCAGCTCGCAGAACTCGCCCTCGAGTACGAAATAGACGCGGTCTGGGTGGACGGCGAGTGCTGGGCCACAGTCCCGGATTTCGACGCGGAGGTCATATCCGCCTTTGAAAAAGAGTCCGGCCAAAAGTTGGTAAAAGGCCAAAACGGAAAATATGACAGGCAGTCGGCGGAGTACAGGGGGTTTCTGGACTTTTGCAGAAAGCGGTTTTTTGAATATCTTTCGCATTACGTAAACGAAGTCCACGCCAAGGCCCCGAATTTCGAAATCGCTTCAAACTGGGCGTTTTCTTCGCATATCCCCGCGCCGGTATGCGTGGATGTCGACTACCTTTCGGGGGATTTCACCCCGGTGGACAGCTACAACGGGGCGCGTTTCGAGGCGCGCGTGCTGTGCGAGCAAGGCATGCCCTGGGATCTGATGGCGTGGGGGTTTTTCCATGATTTCACCCCGAAAAACGTCCATTCGATAAAGGGGGCGGCGGCGCTCTGCCGCGAGGCGGCCGGGGTGATTTCCACCGGCGGCGGCTTTCAGGTGTACAACACCCAGAACCGCGACGGCTCGGTCAGGCTCTGGGAAGTGGGCGAACTCGCGGAAACTGCGAAGTTTGTGCGCGAGAGGGAACCGTTTTTGAAGGGAGCCGCGCCATTCTCGGATATCGGCGTGCTGTACTCGGATTTCGACATGAAAAACAGGTGCGACACCCTGTTTTATCCGCGGGGCAACGACAACGTGAAAGGAGCAGTCAAGGCAGTGCTCGATTCGTCGCGCACCTGCGCCGTATTGATGGACCATACGCTGAATGGCGACCGCCTGAAAGAAACAAATATAGTCATAGTGCCGGAACTGCGGTTTATCAGCGGCGAAATAAAGGCCAAACTGCTTGAATACGCGGCAAACGGCGGGAATCTGATCATATCGGGCCATGAATGCTGCGGCCTTTTCGGCGAAGTTTTAAAAAATGCGGAAATATCCGGAGAAGCAAAGGAGAGGGCTATATCGGTCCCCTTCAAATCGCGCTTTGTCAATCAGTACGCGAAGGCGCCGGATGCGGTTTCAAATCAGGCATACGTCAAAAAAATGAAATACAAAACCGGAAACATCGCCGCCATATACTACAACATATTCGAAGTGTACCACAATGCCCCCGATTTTTACGCCAAAAACATGCTCTCCGGGCTCATCGGCGAGCTTTCGGGCGACCGGTTTTTGGTGGAATACAAGGGGCCGGGGGCGGTGGATATAGTCACGGCAAAAAAAGACGGCCGGCTTCTGATCAGCCTCATCAACACAAGCGGCATATACAGCGAGTCAAAACTCAGGGCATACGACGAGATACCGCCGCTTTCGGGCGATGGAATCGAAATAACCGTCAAAGCGGACAAAGAGCCCGCAGAAGTGAGCCTGCAGCCCGAAAACAAAACCCCGGAATACGCATACGATCCAATTTCAAAAAAGCTGACGGTAAAACCCGGCAGCCTGCATATACACTCGATTATATCGATCGGGTAAAATACAAAAAATATATTTAGGAGGGTAAAGTTTATGAACCGCAAACCCGAGTTTGACAACCTGCTCAAGGTACTTCGCAAAGAAGCGCCGCCGCGCCCCGTTCTGATGGAACTGTTTATGAACCACACGATCTATACCAAATTCTGCGACCCGAAATATTTAAACGGCAAAGAGGATATTTCCAATATGGTCATGATGGCGTCGGCTTTCGCCAACCTCGGCTACGACTATTTCACCACCTGGCCTTCGGGCTTCGGTTTCCCGCAAAAACCGAGGGAACACAAACAGACCACCACTTTAAACCACGAGGCGGCGATCTATGACAAAAAGAGCTTCGACGAATACAAATGGCCCGAACCCGGGAATTTCAGCATGGAGCATCTGAAAAAGGCGGAGCCCTATGTGCCCGAGGGCATAAAGGCGGTCATGGTTGGCCCGGGAGGGGTGCTCGAAAACATCATCGGCATAATGGGATATGACAACCTGTGCAATCAAATCTACGAAAATCCCGCGCTTGTCTCCGACGTTTCGGAAAATGTGGGCAAGAGGCTCGCGCGCTATTACGAGCTGGCGGCGGAGTACGATATAATCGGCGCCGCCTTCGGAAACGACGACTGGGGCTTCAAAACGCAGACCATGCTCTCCCCCCGGCACATGCGGGAGTATATATTCCCCTGGCACAAAAAAATCGTCGAAGCGATGCATAAAAAGGGCAAGCCGTGTATTCTGCACTCGTGCGGCAACCCGGGCGAAGTGATGGACGATATTGTGGACTATATAAAATACGACGGCAGGCATTCATATGAGGACACCATCATGCCCGTCGAGCAGTTCTATGAGATATATAACGGGAAAATAGCGGTGATCGGCGGTATCGACGTGGATTTCATCGTGACAAAAACCCCGGAGGAAGTAAAGGAGCGCTCCAAAAAGATGCTCGAGAGGACCGCCTCGCGGGGCGGCTACGCGCTGGGCACGGGAAACAGCGTCCCGGAATATATACCCCTTGACAATTACTTAGCCATGCTGTCCGCGGCTTGGGAATTCGTGTAAAAACAAAATAAGGAGGGTAATCTATGAATTCACGCGAACGCGTCATCAGCGCCCTGACACATAAAAAAGTCGACAGGCCCGCGGTGCAGTATGCCTATTTCGGTCCCGGCTATTTTGAGCACGGGGAAAAACTCAACGACCTCTACGAAAAATATCCCGGGGACTTCTGCGGTTTTGTACGGCAGCCCATCCCGGTGGTCCCCCCCGAAAGCTTCGATGCTGACGGACGCTATCATGTGGTCGGAAAAGACGACTGGGGCGCCACATACGAATACCGGGTGTACGGCATGATGGGCCACGCCATGAATTTTCCGATCAAATCGACACAGGACATGGCCGCGTACAACTTCCCTCCCCTGCCCGACTACGGGAACGGCGATGTGCAAAAGGGCATGAGGGAACATTTCGCCAATGTCAAAAAAGAGTATTTCGCCATGGCGGGAGCGGGAGGGGCTTATCTCGAGCGCATGTCGGCGATACGCGGGTTTGAGGAATTTCTGATGGATCTGTATGAAGACTCGGGCGAAATAAACGATTTTTTGGACAGATTGACCGATTATTACCTCAAAGGCATAACCGCCCAGATAAAGGCGGGCGCGGAAGGCTTTAGTTTCGGCGACGATTACGGCACCCAAAACGGCCTCATCATGTCCAAGGAGATGTTCCGGCACGCCATAAAGCCCCGGCTCAAAAAGCTGACCGACCCGATAAAACAGGCGGGCCTGCACATACATTTCCATTCGTGCGGACAAGTGCTCGAACTGTTCAGCGACTTTCGCGATATCGGCGTGGACAGCGTATGGCTCCAGATGCCGGTTTACGACATGTGTGAGCTGCGCGACGCGTGCAAAGAGTACGGCTTCTGCTCCGCGCTCCACCCCGACAGGGCAGTCACCATGACGCGCGGCACGCCAAACGACGTAAAAGAGCTCGTAGAAAAAATCAACGAAACATTCAAGCCAAAAGACGGAGGCTCGTGGTTTTATATCGAAGCGGACACGGGGTTCCCTTTTGAAAATATAAGGGCATTGGTCGAGACCGTCTATTCTATATAGGGAGAAATTTATATAATTATGGCAAAAGAGAAAATGAAAAAATTGCTTGTATACGCGCTGTTCGCGGCGGTCATAATAACGCTGTCCGTAATTTTGGTGATACTGATCGCAGACGAGGCAAAACCAAAAACCCCGGCCGCCGCCGCGCCCGAAGGGCAAAATCAACCGGAGAGCTCGGAAGCGGCGAGCGAGCCGCCGGCCCAAACCGAGGAGGAGGAGATATATATCGAGCCAAAATTTCCCGAATACGTCCGGCCCAAGGAAAAATTGTACGATCCCGACGGGTTTCGCGGCGACGAATGGATCATAGTGGGTAAAAACGGCTGCCTTTACGAAAACGGATACATAAACGAATATCTGGGCTATGCGCCAAAATACATAGACGTGACCGACCGCGAGCTCTATTACAGGGTCGGCGTGCTCAAAGACATTCAGGATGAGCTCGCGGCGAGGGGCGTGGCGTTTTGCGTCGTTATCACGCCGAGCAAGGCCGCCGCCATGGCCGACTATATCCCCGACTGGTACAAAGAGGAGAACAGGACGCTCTCGTCCGATTATGTGCGCCCGTATGTGCGCTTTGTGAAAATGCTCGAGGAGGCCGGCGTGTATTTTGTCGATTCGTCGGCTCTGTACCGGTCGCTGGGCATGACGAATACCTTCCCGAAAACGGGGATACACTGGAACAGGCTCGCCGCGTATGAAACCAGCGCCGCGGTGATTTCCGAATATGAGCGCCAGACGGGCACCGAAACCAAGCATATCAAATCGGACGGGGTGCTGTTCGGCAAAAATCCGGTGGCCAGCGAGCAGGACATTTTCGGAATCATATATTCCGGCAGAAGAAAAGAGAGGGAGGAAGCGATACTCGACGACCGGTATTACTGGCCCGACGCATATACCGCAAATACCAGCAAACCCGCCATAAAACACATGATAATCCAGGGCGGCAGTTTCACCGGCGACTTTTACCACTATTTCGGGAGCTTCGGCATAGCCTCCGACATAACGGGATATTATTACAACAACGGAGGCGACGTGAATATAAACTGGTCACATGAGATAGGGCGCACGAGTTTCGTGCTGCTCGAGGTCAATGAGCAGTTTGTGTACAACATGGGCGGGGTATCGCCCGCGTGGGGATACAACGATATCGCCATCCTCGATTTCGGGCCCAACATAATCGATTCGATGTGGGACTATCTCAAAGGATAGCTCAAAAAGATTTTTGGAAGGAAGTGGCAAAAAATGCCTGTAATATCGGCGTATATCATGCCGCACCCGCCGATCATCGTGCCCGGGGTGGGAAGGGGGCAGGAAAAAGCGGCCAAAAAAACCGTCGGCAGCTGTCACGCGGCCGCGAAGGAAATAGGCGCGTCCGCCCCGCAGACGATAATCGTGATTTCGCCCCATTCCACCTGCTATGGCGACTATATACACATATCGCCGGGCAAATCCGCGCAGGGCAGCCTCAAAAGGTTCGGCGCCCCGGAATTGTATAAGGCGGACTATGACACGGAGCTCGTTATGGAGATTTGCCGCCTGTGCGATTCGGAGGGTTTTCCGGCGGGGACTGCCAGAGAGAGGGATGCCTCCCTCGACCACGGCACGCTTGTTCCGCTGTATTTTATCAATCAATATTGCACAAATTACAAATTGGTGCGCTGCTCGGCGTCGGGACTTTCAAAGCGCGACCACTGCCGCTTCGGCCAAATCCTCAGCCGGGCGGCCGAAAACACCGGGAAAACCGCAGTGATTTTGGCGAGCGGCGATTTATCGCACAAACTAAAAGAAGACGGCCCGTACGGCTTTGCGCCCGAGGGGCCGAAGTTGGACGCAAAGCTCACCGATATCATGAAAAGCGCCGAATTTGAAAAATTTCTCGAACTCGATTCCGATTTGTGCGAAAAGGGCGCGGAATGCGGGCTCGCGTCATTTGCCACCATGGCGGGAGCTCTGGCCAAAATCCCGGTCGAAACCCGGTTTTACTCATATGAGGGCCCTTTCGGAGTGGGATACGCCGTCTGCGGCTACAAAGCCGCCACCCCCGACCCTTACGTGGCTCTCGCCCGTCATACGATAGAAAACTATGTGAAATCCGGCAAAATGCCGCCTTTGCCCGAAGATCTGCCCGACGATCTGACAGAGCGCAGGGCGGGGGTTTTCGTGTCGCTCAAAAAAAACAAAGAGCTCAGGGGCTGCATCGGAACCATATCCCCCGCCTGTCAAAGCATCGCCGGGGAGATAATGGCCAACGCAATTTGCGCGGCATGCCGCGATCCGCGTTTTTCCCCCGTGGAGCCTTTGGAACTGCCCGAGCTTTCGTACAGCGTGGACGTGCTGTCCGAGCCCGAGCCGGTTTTCGGAAATGATACGGGCATGCTCGATGTTTTGCGGTATGGGGTGATAGTTACAAGCGGGTACAAGAGGGGGCTGCTGCTGCCCAACCTCGAAGGGGTGGATACGGCAGAGCAGCAAATAGATATCGCGCGCCAAAAGGCGGGTATCAAAAAAAGCGAAAGTTATCAGCTCGAGCGTTTCGAAGTGGTGCGGCACATATGACAGCCGGGCCGAAACAAAAAGAGGCGCTTTTTTACAAAGCGCCGGAAAACGAAAACAAAGTTACGGAATGCGGGCTGTGCCCGCATTTGTGCAGGATACAAAGCGGCCGAACCGGCCTGTGCGGCGCGAGGCGCAATACAGGCGGCCGCTTGATCGCCGAAAGCTACGGCAGGCTCACCTCGGTCGCTCTGGACCCTATAGAGAAAAAGCCGTTGAACCGGTTTTTTCCGGGGAGCAGAATTTTGTCCGTGGGCAGTTACGGCTGCAATTTCCGGTGCGCCTTTTGCCAGAACCATTCGATATCGACGATGACATCCGGCAATTTTTCGGGGCGCGCATACCTTCCCGGGGAGATAGCCGATATATCAAAAGAATGCGCCGAAAAGGGCAGCATAGGGGTCGCATACACATATAACGAGCCGCTTGTGGGCTATGAATTTGTAAAAGACTGCGCGCAAGCGGTAAAAAACCGGGGGCAAAAAAACGTGCTCGTCACAAACGGTTTCGCGAATCCCGGCCCGTTCGGGCAGCTTTTGCCGCTCATCGACGCTTTTAATATAGACTTAAAGGGCTTCGGCCCCGCGTTCTATAATGAGCTCGGCGGAGAGCTCGAGTGCGTGAAAAACAACATCGAAGCAGCCGCGGCGGCGGGCGCGCATGTGGAGCTGACTGTGCTTGTCATTCCCCAAAAAAACGATTCCGTTGCCGAAATGGAACAGATATCAAAATGGATCGCAAAATTGGACGACAACATAGCGCTGCATATAAGCAGGTTTTTCCCCGCATACAAGATGCGGGGCGCAAAGCCCACTCCGATAGAAACGATATACGAGCTCGCCGGCATTGCGAGGAAAAATTTGAAATATGTATATCCGGGAAACGCGCGCTGAAAGGATGGCGATAAAATAATTTGAAAAAATTCATATCCGAGAGCAGCAATTACGGAAAACTGATACTGCTCATCGGCCTGCTTATCGCCGTGCCGCTCGCCGTCTTGCCGTTTTACCCGGAGGAATCCCGGTATGCGCCTTCTTTTTTGTTTCCTTTGCTTGTATCCCTTGTTTTGGGGTTTGCCGTCTGCCTTTGTACGCCGCGAACAAAAAAAAACGCGACAGAATGGGAATCCCCCCTTCAGATAGGAAGCCTTCCCGTCATGGCCGCCTGGTGTTTCGCTTTTTTCGCCGGAGCGGTTCCGTTTATGATAGGGGGCCAGCTGAATCCGCTTTTAGCCGTATTTGAATCGGTAAGCGGCTGGACAAGCACCGGCCTGACTGTGGCGGACGTGACGCTTATGCCCCGTATTTTTTTGTTTCACCGGGCATTTATGCAGTACTGCGGCGGTCTCGGCTTTATGGTCATGATCGCGATGCTGGTGCAGAGCAAACAGAATGCGAATCTTTACCGCGCGGAGGGGCACCCGGACAAAATCGCGCCGAGCCTGAAAAGAACGTCGCAGATCATTTTTTTGTTGTACAGCTGTTTTCTGTTCGCGGGGTCGCTGATCTACAAAATATTCGGCATGGAGCTCTTTGAAGCGGTATGCCATACCATGGCCGCGCTGTCCACAGCCGGTTTTACCACGCGGGAGGGCAGTATCGGGCAATACGGCAGCCTGCCGCTTGAAATTGTCACGATTGCGCTCATGCTCGTCGGTTCTACGAATTTTGCCATACTTTTGCTGCTGGTGAAGGGAAAGTTCCGCCAAATATCCAAGGTGAGCGAGATGCGTTTCATGGCGGGGCTGGTGATTGTGTTCGTTTTGCTCGCGGCGTTTTCGCTCATGGGCGAAACGGGGATGGGGCCGGGCGAAAGCTTTAAGGAATCTTTGTTCGGCGTCGTCTCCATATTTACGACAACCGGATATTCCACCATGAATTACGCGCTCTGGCCCCCTTTCGCCCTGGGACTTCTTATACTGCTTATGATCATAGGCGGAAGCGTCGGCTCGACATCGGGCGGCATAAAACTGCTCCGCGCCTATCTTCTCATCCGGATCACGAAGGAAAATTTAAAAAACAGAATCTCCCCCGCCCGGAAAGTAACCGCGCCCGCCTATTATCAGGTGCAGGGCAAAAGGCTTATCGACAATGCCCTGATAAACGACACACTCGGGTTTATCGCCTGTTATATGGGCGTGCTCATCGCCGGAACGCTGCTTTTGACGCTGACCTCCGGCTGCCCGCTGTTTGACGCCATGTTTGAGTTTGCCTCCGCGTTTGCCACAGTTGGGATATCCAACGGACTGACCAACGCAAACGCCTCGGCCGGGTCGCTTGTTGTGCTGATGGCCGGCATGATACTGGGCAGGCTTGAAATGTTCATCGTCTTTGTCGGGATTTATACAGCGATACATTTGCTGAGGCGGCGGCTGCAAAAGCGAGCGAAATGAAAATGAAAATCAAAAGCGCGCCGTCGCCCGTATCCGGATTCGGCTTGGTCGAATCTTCTTCTGCGTCGTCCTCCGGAAACGTGACGTTCATCAAAAGGGGCGGCGTATTTTCGTTTATATCCTCATATTCACTGCCTTTGGACGTACCACCTGACGTACCGCCTGACGTACCGCCCTCCGGTTTGCCCGTGGTGTTTTTGGTATCCTCCTCTTCGGTCGGCGTGTCTATTATCGGCTGCGTCGGGGATTCGGTGGTGGGAGCCGTAGTCGGCTGGTCGGTTGTCGTTGTCGGTTGGGTCGACTGGGGGGAGGTGGGCTGCGTTGCGGTGGTGAGCCCGGTTTCCGGCGTCGTGGCGGGCGTTGTGGCGGGCATCGTAGTGGAATCGGTTGTCGGAGTTGTGGTCGGCTGGGTTGTCGTCGTTTCTTTTTTGTTTACCGCGGTGATCATTATGCTGCTGTCGGAATCCACCGTGACCGAAGTATGGGAAAGGGAAACCATTTCGTAACCGTCGGGTATATCTATTTCCTGAACGTCGTAAGTGCCCGGGACCACGTTTGAAATTTTTGCCTTCCATCCGTTCGCCTTGTTTACTTTGAGCGTGTATTTTACCGCATTTTCCTGTTTTAACACAATGGTGAATTCTATACTGTCGTCCTCGGGCGCTTCGCCCGGCGGGGCGAATTCCTTGCCGACGCTGACGCTGTTGGGCGGGGTTTTTGGCCTTTCCCTGTTTGTCACGGTGAATTTGAAAGCGTTTTCTTCGTCTGTCACGTTCACCCGGTTCGGAGTGCCGGATATGACCGGCGAGTAGAAAATATCATACCCTTCGCCGCCGCCCGTCTCGGCGATCGTGTATTCGCCCGCGAATACGCCTGTTATCGTATGGCTCCAGAGGTTGGCTTTGTTTAGCGTGAATGTATATACCGGGCGGTTGGCGCCGGACGCCGACGGGGTCAGCGTGACCGTATACACGGCCGAATCAGGAATGTCAAGCGCGGTCTCGCCGTCGTTTCGCAGCGATTTTTCCACGGTCACGTCCCTTTTCGGCGCCGGAATGTTTTTGAGGGGCTTGAGGATGTAATAATTCACGTTGATTTTCGAGGACCCTCCCTTTTTGGCGCCCGCGATCCTCTCGTCGTCGGGGGAGACTGTCAGTTTTTCATCTATGAGATTGTATCCCGAATTTTTTTCATGCGGAAGCTCCGCTATCCAATATTCCCCTTCGGCAATGCCCTCAATCATATACGTGCCGTCGATCCCCAGCGAAAATTCCTTGGCGTAATACGCGCCGCTCCCGCTTTCCTCGAGTATTTGCTGCCATGTCTTGGTTTGGTTTTTGTAGTCGTCCTTCAATTCCATCGAAAATATCCGGAAGGTGATCCCCGTGACGTCTCTTGGATGTACTATATTGCCTTTTTCGTCCAATTTGTCTTTTTCAATTTGCACATTGCGCAGATAGTTCCCGAGCGGGTCTATTCGATTTTCGCCCTCGTTGGTGACTTCAAATTCTTCGTCTATCAAAAAATAATCCTTGCTTTTTTCGGTCAGGCGCTCTTTTATCCAGTATTTCCCTTTCGGCAGATTGATGACCGCCTTGCCCTCTGAATCCGTCTTTATATACGCCGCCGGTTCGCCTTCGGGGCCGTCCCCTTTGGACTTATATATGTCAAACTCAAAATCCTCCGGCGTGTCGTTTCCGCGGTCCACCGTTTTTGTCAGTTCGACTTCGGACAAGCGGTTGTACAGAACCACTTCAAATATCCCGTTTTTGAAATCCGCGAAGTCTACGGCAAACGCCTCTTTCACGAGCCTGTACTTGTCGCTCTTGGGCGTCGGCACTTCCGCTATCCAATATATCCCCTCCGGCAGCCCGGTTACCGGCGCTTCGCCGTTTGAATCCGTTTTGATGCGCCCAAGCGCGCTCCCTTCGGGTCCGTCCCCGGCGGCATTGGCGTTATATATGTCAAACTCAAAATCCTCCGGCGTGTCGTTTGATCCGGGGTCTATCGTCTTTTTGAATTTTATCTGCGCCGGCTGATTGTTGAGTGCGACCGTTGTATCCTCGGAAACTTCCACTGTAAATTCGTCTTTTACGAGTACGGCGAAGGCGAGCGTCTTTTCATTTTCGAGTTCCTCTATCCAATATCTGCCCGGGGGAAGCGTATCGCCGTACAGCCTTATTTCCCCCTCGGGGCCGGTGGTCACTTTATCCACTACCGGCTTTCCCTTGTGGTCGCCGCCGTCGATATATTCCCATATGCCGAAATCGAACCCCGCGCCGATCTGCCCGGAGACGCCGTCCACCGTTTTGACAAATTTTATCTCGATCAGATTGTTGGTGAATTCAAAATAATTCACATCCGAGGAATGGCCGGTCACGACAAAATCGGTTTTTATCAGCCGGTATATCCCCGTATTTTCCCCCGCGAGCTCCTCTATCAGGTATCTGCCCGGTTTGAGGCCGTTGTCTATTTCTTTTAACAGTATCTGCCCGTTTGGATCCGTCGTGAACACATTGTTTGGTTCGCCGGGATTCGGCAGCCGGCCGCCTTTGTGGTCGGCGGCGCTTTCGCTGTATTCCCAAATCTGAAATTTATACCCGGCTCCCGGCTTCGGGCCTTCTGCCGTCTGCTCCCTTTTTTGAATCAGCGCGGATATTCTCGGGATCTTGATGCTGACCTGCCTTGAGGTGTCTTTTCTTATGTTCTCGTCTTTGGGCACACAGGCGATGACAGCCTGCGAAGACCAGTTCGCTTCGCCCTTTTCGTCTTTTGCCACAAATATGACCGGCTCGGGCCTGTCGATCAGCGTCACTTTCGCCGCGGACTCCCCCATCATCATAATTTGCAGCTCCTCGCCCACGCCGTCCATCGCGGCGGGATCCCGGGCAAAAACCACATAGAATTTCTGCGTTTTTTTGCTGTCGGAAAAATCCTTTATCACGCCGTCTTCTATTATTTCCTTGCCGGATTCGTCATAGGCGAATACGATTTTGTCGGCACCCCATTTGCTCTCGCCCACATAAGCGGAAAGCTCTACGCTCGCCTCTATCAGCGACACGTCCTGTGTGATGATTTTTACTTCGATGGGGCCGTAGGCCTTTATTTTTTCCCCGTTTTCCTCCTTGATTATCATCGCTTCAGCCGCGCCGAAATCTATGTCAAGGCTCACGCGCCGGTTGTTTTCGTCCCAATAATCCCCCAGCGAATCCGCCCAATGGACGAGCGCGCGGTAGAAGGCCAGAATCCTTCTGCCTTCGGGCGAATTCAAATATTCGTCTTGGTCGAGTTCCGTCTTGGGACTTCCGGGGACGTAATAATCGGAGTAATGCCACAATGCCGCCTGCGTGGCCGTGATTGCTTCTTCGGCGGTCAGGTTTTCAAATTTGACTTCGCTGTACCACTCCCCGTCGGCAAATTCTTCGAAAAATTTTTCGATCACATCGTCGGCAGCCGGCAGCATGATGTTTGCCCCGGCTAAATCGTCGTATGATCCGCCGAATTCCCCGATAAATCCGTAAGCGGCGATCCAGCGCAGCTTGGCTTCGTTGGCTTTTATCGCGCCGTACCCGTTTCCTTCGGCTTCGGCAAAAAAGTCTTTCGGGGACACCTGAATATAGTCGTTTGCCGCAGTGTCCTCCAATTGCGTCACGCGGCTTATGCAATAGGCGGCTTCGATGATTTTTATGCCGTTTGCATCCGAAACTTTGAGCGGCGGCCCGTAAAAAGCCGCGTTTCCGCCGTCTTTTATTTTAATCTCATACGCCGAGCTTCCGGCGCCCTGAAGATAGCTGCTGTTTTGTTTGTCTATGATATACGTGTCCCCGATGTCCGCGTTCACCTTGGTCACCCTCGGTATGAACAAGACCCCCGCGAAAAACACGAGCGCCAAAGCCGCGCTCAAGACGCGCTTTGGCATACTGAACCCTTTTGTCTTTTTCATTTTGACAATTACGCCCCCTCCCCTGTAAAAGCTTCTGTTTAGCTTCTATGGCTTCGGATTATAGCATAAATTTTTCAATTTGTCAAGATTATTCTTGACAAAAACGAAAAAAAATAATAAAATTGAGATAACGTTAAATTAAATTTTTCCGGAAGGTGAATAAGAATTTTATGAACAAAAAAAACCTGCTTTTTATCATGTGCGACCAGCAACGCTACGACTGCGTCGGCTATTCGGGCATACGGCCCGTAAAAACACCCAATATAGACCGCATCGCCGCCGGCGGGGCATGGTTCTCCAACGCGTATACCCCAATAGCGGTGTGCGCCCCCGCGAGGCAGGCGCTCATATGCGGCAAACGGCCCGAGGTTTTCGGCGGGCTGTGGAATTTTCACATAACCCACCCGGTCCGCGAAGTGCCCAAAGACGGCTATATCTACCCGCGCCATCTCAAGGAAAACGGGTATAACACCGCTTTTTGCGGCAAGTGGGCCATATCCGCCTCGCTTCTGCCGGAATGCTACGGTTTTGACAAATATGCAGGCGAATCCGAAATTTACGCCGAAATGAACGAAAAATATCCCGGTATGGCGAATATACCGTATAAAAACGGGATTTTCGGCGAGCCGTGCCCGATCCCGCTCGAATGCTCGCACACCCATACCATAGCGAAAAAAACCAATGAAATCATAAACGAATTCGCAAAACGCGGCGAGCCCTGGTTTATCAATGTGGATTTCGTCGAGCCGCACCCGCCCTGCCGCCCCTCAAAACCTTTTGATACCATGTATAAGCCGGAGGACATAGAGATGTGGGGGGGTTTTGACGACGGCTTCGCCGGCAAGCCGTATATACACAAACAACAAGTGATCAACTGGGAGCTCGAGGACAGAAACTGGGAGCAGTGGTCCAAGACCGTCGCGCTCTATTACGGCTATGTGAGCCAATACGACGACGCAATCGGCCGAATCTTAAATAATCTCGAGGATACCGGCCAGCTCGAAAATACCGTTGTGGTGTACACATGCGACCACGGCGACTTGTGCGGCAGCCACAAGATGATCGACAAGCATTACGTGATGTATGAGGATCTGATCCATGTGCCCTTCGCCATTTTCTGCGACGGACTCATCAAACCGCAGGTTTTCGAGGGCTATACGCACAACTGCTTGGACTTCGCCCCGACTGTTCTGGACCTGTTGGAAATCGAAAAGCCCGAAGGGGTTTTCCACGGGGAAAGCCTCGTCCCGGCGCTCGTATATGGTCAGCCATGGGAGAGGGACTGCGCGGTTTCGAGTTACAACGGGCAGCAGTTCGGCCTGTATTCCTCGCGGGCCATAAAAACCGGCGATTACAAATACGTGTGGAACCTTTCGGACACCGACGAGTTTTATGATTTGAGCCTTGACCCCTACGAGCTCCAAAATTTGATACGCGACGCGGCGCACAGCGAAACGATTTCCCGCCTCAGGAAAAAACTGTACAATGAACTCGCGAAATGCGGGGACCCGATGCTGTCCTGGACCAAAGACCAGCTGCTCAAAGGCCGGAAATGGTAGAACAAGCCAAAATCCGGCAAAAAATCATATTGACATTTCTGCCGCGATGCGCTATAATGGACATATAACGAAAAAAAAGAGAGGTAAGGTCCTATTTTATGGAAGGCGAAAACATCTATTCAAAACTGACCAAGGATCAGCTGTCAAAAGAGCGGCAGAAACTATCGGCGGAGTACGAACAATTCAAGGCCAAAGGCCTGAAGCTGAACATGACCCGGGGCGTGCCGTGCAAGCAGCAGCTCGATCTGTCCAACGGCATGCTCAAGCTCGATTTGGAGCAAACCGGCTATACGGCAAAGGATATGGGCGATTTCAGAAATTACTGCAGCCCGGGCGGGCTCATGGGCACCTTTGAGGCGCGGGAGTTTTTCGGGGAACTGATGGGCGCGGATTCGGCGGCGGAGGTCATGGTGGGCGGAAATTCCTCGCTTTGCCTGATGCACGACACGATGACCCGTTCCTTCATATACGGCGCCTTTGCGCAAAGCCAGCCGTGGCATACGCTTGAAGGCGATAAAAAAGCCAAATTTTTGTGCCCCGTGCCCGGATATGACCGGCATTTTGCCATATGTGAAAATCTGGGAATCGAGATGATAAATGTCAAAATGACCCCCGGCGGCCCCGATATGGACGAAGTGGAAAAATGGGTGAATTCCGACGCTTCGGTCAAAGGCATATGGTGCGTGCCCAAATATTCGAATCCCGACGGCATAACGTATTCGGATGAAGTGGTAAAACGGCTGGCAAATCTCTCGCCTGCGGCCGCGGATTTTCGCATATACTGGGACAACGCGTACATCGTGCACGATCTGACCGAGTCCGGCGACGAGCTTTTGAATATATTCGCCGAGCTCAAGAAAAACAAAAAAGAGGACATGATATATATGTTCGCCTCGACCTCGAAAATCACCTTCTGCGGCGGCGGGGTGGCGGCAATCTGCGCCAGCGAAAAGAATATAAAATACCTGAGCTCGAAGGCGTTTGTGCAGATGATTTGTCCGGACAAAATAAACCAGATGCGCCATGTGCTGTTCTTAAAGGACAAAGAGGGCGTAAAGGCGCAGATGAAAAGGCACCAAAAGATCATAAAGCCCAAATTCGACGCGGTGATAGACGGGCTCGAAGAAGGGTTGGGCAACACCGGGCTTGCGCGCTGGACCAATCCGAACGGGGGGTACTTTATCAGCCTGTACGCGCCGGAAAACTGCGCGAAGCATACCGTCGCGCTCGCGGCGGAAGCGGGCCTTGAGCTGACCCCGGCGGGGGCGACCTATCCGTATAAAAAAGACCCGCACGATTCCAATATACGGATCTCGCCCACCCTTCCTCCAGCGGAGGATCTGAGCCGGGCGGCAAAACTGCTGTGCATATGCGTGAAGCTCGCCTATATCGAAAAACTGATCAATTGACAAAACTACAAAACTATAGAAAGGAATACAAAAAATGTTTACAGATACAAAACTGACGCACAGGCAGCGTTTTTTAAACGTCATGGAATACAAGAGCGTGGACCGGGTTCCGAATATAGAGGTGGGGGCCTGGGGGCAGACGGTCAAGCGCTGGGAAAGCGAAGGCTTGGATTTATCCAAGGTGCATTTCAACTGGTGGATCGGGGAGCCGAATTTTTCGATTGACCCCAGGGAATACATAAATATCGATTACCGCATGCGCCCCTATTTCGAGTATCAGCTGCTCGAAAAAACCGACAGGTATGAGATATTCCGCGACGCGCTGGGCGTGGTGCACAAGGCGCTGATTGAAGGGACAACTTTGGGCACGCGCATGTGCATGGATCAATACCTGTCTTTTCCCGTGGAAAAGCCGGAAGATTTCGAGGAGATGAAAAAACGCCACACAGCCTCGCCCGACAGATACCCGACCGACTGGCAGTCTTTGATTGACGGCTGGAAAAACTGCGAAGTGCCGCTGATTTTGGCGTATAACTGCCAGACGCTCGGCTATTACTGGCGCATGAGGGAATGGATGGGAACCGAAGGGCTCAGTTTCGCCTGGTATGATTACCCTTCTCTCTGCCATGAAATGTGCGAATTTATCACGGATTTTACCATTGAAGTCTCAAAGCCCGCGCTCTCGCACAAAATCGCGGTCGATTACGTCATGATAAACGAGGACCTCTCGATGAAAACCGGCCCTCTGCTTTCCCCTGAGACATACAAGAAGTTTATCGCCCCCGAAATGCGCAGGCTCGTGGATTTCTTCAAGGCAA
>Ga0123356_10000939_pt1 | contig 32240 bp, 24 predicted proteins | sample TergutEmb28metaG_2_FD_92546 | JGI IMG/M metagenome (GOLD analysis project Ga0123356, IMG submission 92546) | Embiratermes neotenicus P3 segment gut microbial communities from Petit-Saut dam, French Guiana - Emb289 P3 | ecosystem: Host-associated > Arthropoda: Insects > Digestive system > Gut ...
ACCGGAATGGTCGCAACAAACTCCATAAAACCAAACACCGGAAATATATCGGCAGGAACCTCCGTATTTGCATTACTGGTTCTTGAAAAACCATTATCAAGACTCCATCCCGAAATCGACCTTGTCACAACACCTGCAGGCAACCCGGTTACCCTTGTTCATTGCAATAACTGCACAGCTGATTTGGATGCCTGGGTTAATCTGTTTGGTGATGTTATGGCAAAAATGGGTGCGGATAATAATAAAACAAAGCTGTACGGCACCTTATATAACTCGGCACTCTCGGGAGATCCGGACTGCGGTGGTCTTGTATCGGTAAATTACCTGTCGGGAGAGCATATAACAGGATTTTCCGAAGGCCGTCCGTTATTCATTCGCACGCCGAACAGCCGGTTTTCAATTGAAAATGTCATGCGTTCTCTGCTGTTTTCGGCAATGGCATCACTGCGTATCGGAATGAATATTCTCACAGATGATGAAGGTGTTAGAGTATCAAAGCTGCTCGGACACGGCGGGCTTTTCAAAACTCCTGTTGTCGGGCAGAAATTAATGGCAGGTGCGCTTAATACACCGATAGCGGTAATGGAATCAGCCGGAGAAGGCGGAGCATGGGGAATAGCGTTGCTTGCTGCTTTTGCTGTAAATAAAGAAAATAACGAATCTCTTGAAAGCTTCCTTGATAACAAAATTTTTGCAGGTTCTGCAGTGAGCACAATAACTCCCGACCCGGCAGATGTCAAAGGCTTTGAGGATTATCTTAAGCTCTACAGAGCAGCACTAAAAGTAGAAAAAACCGCAGTCGAGGAGCTGTAATTACCCCGCGTATATAAAGAATCTGAGATTCTTCGCTTTGCTCAGAATTACAAAGGAATATAACTGATGCTGAATGAACTGAAAACACAAGTACTGGAAGCCAATCTGCAGTTACCAAAATATGGTTTAATTACGTTTACATGGGGAAATGTATCCGGTATAGACCGTGACAAGGGTCTTGTTGTCATTAAACCGTCAGGTGTTGAGTATGACGGAATGACGGCAGAGCAAATGGTGGTTGTCGAGCTTGAAACAGGTAAGGTCGCAGACGGCAATTTTTCTCCGTCGTCCGACACAGCAACACATTTGCAGTTATATAAGGCTTTTCCGAATATCGGCGGGGTCGTTCATACGCACAGCCGCTGGGCTACAATATTTTCGCAGGCAGGCACCGCAATACCCGCACTCGGAACAACTCATGCAGATTATTTTTACGGGGAAATACCCTGTACACGCAAGATGACACCTGCGGAAATCAGTGACAGATACGAGGAAAACACAGGTAATGTGATAATTGAACGCTTTAAAGGTCTCGACCCGGATGCAATCCCTGCGGCTCTTGTATACAGCCACGGGCCGTTTACATGGGGGAAAACCCCGGAGGAAGCCGTTCACAACGCAGTGGTTCTTGAGGAAATTGCATATATGGCATGGCATGATATAATGATGACTGCTATACAGCCATCATTGCAGACATCACAAAAAGTCACACACATACAACAGGAACTTATTGATAAGCATTACCTGCGAAAACACGGTAAAAATGCATATTACGGACAAAAATAATCAGGAGGAGAAATCATGACAAACATCCCAACAATTAAACTAGGTATCATTTCAGTATCGCGCGACTGTTTCCCGATTGAATTATCGGGAGCTCGACGCTCGGCAATATCCGGTGCATACAAGGATATTTATGAATGTCAAATCACAGTAGAAAACGAAAAAGATATGCTCAAGGCAATTGATGATGTTAAAGCAGCGGGTGTAAATGCACTTGTTGTTTTCCTTGGTAATTTCGGTCCCGAAACGCCCGAAACACTACTCGCACAATATTTCTGCGGCCCGACAATGTTTGTTGCGGCAGCCGAAGATGCAGCAGATAAGCTTGTAGGCGGAAGAGGAGATGCATATTGCGGAATGCTCAACTGCTCATATAATCTGGGGTTACGCAACATTAACGCATATATACCCGAATATCCTGTCGGCACAGCTGATGATATTGCAAAAATGATTGCTGATTTTGTTCCGATTGCCAGAGCGGTTATCGGTGTATCAAAGCTTAAAATACTATCATACGGTCCGCGTCCGCAGGATTTTCTTGCCTGTAACGCACCGATAAAACAGCTTTTCGACCTTGGTGTTGAGATAATGGAAAATTCTGAGCTTGATTTGCTTGTTGCGTTTAATGCCCGCAAGGATGATTACCGGATTCCGGGTGTTATTCTTGAAATGGAAAAGGAACTCGGTGACGGAAACAGGCTCCCCGGGATTTTACCGAAGCTTGCACAGTTTGAAATCACACTTCTTGATTTAATGGAAGAAAATAAAGGCAGCCGCGAATATATAATATTTGCAAATAAATGCTGGCCTGCATTCCAGACAGAGTTTGGTTTTGTTCCATGCTACGTCAACAGCCGCATGGCTGCGAGAGGGATTCCCGTTTCATGTGAGGTTGATATCTACGGAGCGCTTTCCGAATATATCGGAACATGCATCAGCGGCGAACCTGTAACACTTCTTGATATTAACAACTCCGTACCTACCGATATGTATGAAAATAATATTAAAGGCAAATTCGATTATTCGCTTACAGATACATTCATGGGCTTCCACTGCGGCAACACACCGATGTGCCATTTAAGCAAAGGAGCTGCATTAAAACATCAGCTAATTATGCACCGCCTTCTCGAGCCCGATAAAGAACCCGATATTTCAAGAGGAACACTCGAGGGTGATATAAACCCCGGAAAAATCACATTCTATCGCCTGCAAGGAACAGCAGAGGGCGGACTGACCGCCTATATTGCAAACGGCGAAGTATTACCCGTTGCAACACAATCATTCGGAGGCATAGGAATATTTGCAATAAAAGAAATGGGACGCTTCTACCGCCATGTTCTGATTGCAGACCGTTATCCTCATCACGGAGCAGTGGCATTCGGGCATCACGGCAAAGCGATTTTCGAAGTCTTTAAGTTCCTCGGCGTAAAGAAAATCTCCTATAACCAACCGGCAAGCCTGCCGTATCCGACAGAAAATCCGTTTAAGTAAGGTTTTAAGCAAATGAGTAACTGGTGGAAAGAACGAGTTGTTTATCAAATATATCCTCGAAGCTTTCAGGATTCAAACGGCGACGGAATAGGTGATATCCCCGGTATCATCTCGCGCCTTGACGAAATCAAAGAGCTCGGGGCAGGTATTATCTGGCTTTCGCCCGTGTATAAATCACCTGATGTCGACAATGGTTATGATATCAGTGATTACCGTGATATAAATCCGAAGTTCGGAACAATGGCAGACATGGAGCAACTGTTCGCCGAGGCGGAAAAACGGGATATTAAAATAATAATGGACCTTGTCATAAATCATACATCGGACGAGCATGACTGGTTCCAAAAAAGCCGTGAAAAAGACAGCCCGTACCGGGATTATTACATATGGCAGCCACCAAATGCAGACGGCAAAGCACCAAATAACTGGACATCCTTTTTTATGGAAAGTGCCTGGGAGTTTGACGCAAAGAGCGGCGAATATTATTTGCATCTCTTCCATGAAAAACAGCCCGACCTGAACTACCGTAATCCGAAGGTAATTGAAGAAATCAAAGAAATCATGCACTTTTGGATGAAAAAAGGAGCAGCGGGCTTCCGGTGCGATGTTATCAACGTTATATATAAATCATCATTTGATGACGGAATCCACCGAATGGCGGTAACCGGACGGGAACACTTTGTATCGCAGGAAGGAATGCACGAGATTCTTAAGGAGCTCCGGCGTGATGTGCTTGATAATTACGACTGCTTTACCGTCGGTGAATCCGCTATGGTCAGTCTTAAGGATGCAAGGCTGCTTTGCAATCCCGAAAGAAAAGAGCTGGACATGATTTTTTACTTTGATCATCTCCAGGTTGACAGGTTGATTGAAAAATACATTCCTAAAAAGTTCAAAGCATCCAAGCTTTTGAATATTCTTACAAAATGGCAGCAGGGGCTCGACTGGAACGCCGTATACCTTGAAAATCACGACCAGCCCCGTATTGTTTCACATTACGGGAATGACGGCGAATTTTGGGAACGCAGTGCAAAAATGCTGGCAACACTGCTTCTGACTCTGAAAGGCACTCCGTTTATATATCAGGGTCAGGAGATCGGAATGACAAATTTCGATTATACAAGCATATCGCAAATGGATGATTTGGAAACTCTGGGTGTTGACAGATTATTGCGTTCGTTTTGGGTTCCCGCATTTTTGCGCTGGAAGTGGATAATGCCATGCTCACGGGATAACGCCCGTACGCCGATGCAATGGAGTGACAAGCTTGGTGCCGGTTTTACAACCGGGGAGCCATGGCTCGGGATAAATAAAAACCATACAAGAGTAAATGTGGAGGAGCAAAAAAGCAGAGCAACTTCCATATGGAATTTCTACAAAAACATGATAATCCTCCGGGCTTCAAATGAAACCTTAAAGTACGGCGATTTCGCTCCTGTTTATTCGGACAAGCAAGTAATTGCATACACCCGTACAATCCAAGGCGACGAGCAGTATGCGATAATTTTGAATTTTTCCGACAATCCCGGAGCAACCCCCTTTGAAGGAAGCCTAATCGGAAAAGTCGTAGTAACAAACACCGGCCGCGACACTTACGACGGCACCCTAAAACCCTGGGAAGCAGTAGTATTGAAAGTTTGGTAAAGTGAAAAAGGGACAGCACAAGGGGGACCGTCCCCCTTGTGCTGTCCCTTTGTGCTTTTATCTTTTTGCGAATTCGAATTCGTCCATGATTTCTTTTGGGATGCCTTTGCCGTTTTGCTGGAGTTTTTTGATGATGAGGTTTAGGCGTTGGGCGCGTTTTTGGCGTCTTGCACCATAGCGTGTCAGGGCTTCGTTGTAGCGCATGTTTTTCTTGAGCTGTTCTCTGATGTCCGCATTAAACGGGCAAAAAGTCATTAGGATACCAAGTGCGATACTGTTAAGCCGTGCCATACCTTTTGATTCGTTTTGGATCCACATGACATAGTTGTTGACAAATACTGTCTTATAGTTATTTCTTGCTGCTCCGAGTTCATTTCTTATTTCGGTCATCGTCTGCATTGCAATGCTGCGGTTATTCATATAAAACTGCAGGTAATCGCAGAAATAACTTGTAAGTGACGGGTCGGTCAGGTCGTTCCAGCGGGAGCCCTGGACACGTCTGCACATTTCCCAGCGGAAATCACCGCAAAGGCGGGTAACGATGGTACGAAACTCACCTTCAAGGAATATAGGCATGAAAATACGGGCAGGTGTGGTACGGAGCCTGCCTTCAATCTCCTGCCACATGGAGCCGCGAAGACCAACATTCGGCATGAGGATAAAGTTAGGAACGATTTCAACACTTATTGTTTCGTCGCTAATTCCGACCTTTTGATTTGAGTAACGTGTTTCACGGTAAAATGCCGAAAAATCTATCTCACGGATTTCATTTATTACTTCCTTTAATTTATCGGCAGTTATAAGAGTGGTTTCCGGGTCACGCAGCAGATTGTGGCTTGAGAAAACAGGGCAAAATCTTGACGGATTGCCGAATGTAACCCTGTTGACAACCGGGAAGCAGTTTTCCATTTCATATTTAAGATGCTCGTTTCTGTCAGCAAGCAGGCGGGCTTCTTCTTTGGCATCTATTTGCTTTTGGTTCTTTAAGTCCCGGCAGTACGCCGTAAAGTCCATGTCAAACTCACTGAGACTCGGGTCTCTTTTGCCTTCATATATTGACCTGAGCCACTCGGCAACTGTAAATATTCCGTTTTCCGGGTCGCCTTTATATGTATCTGCGATGGAGTACAGGAAGTTTGCATGCTCATATCCGGCAAGTGTCGGGTCAACATATCCGAAGTTGAGGAACATTTTTATAATAGTCGGCGGTGAGTCATCTTCAAGTGTTTTAAGAAATACCGGGGTGTAAACCTGATAAAACAGCTTGGTCAAATCTCTGCGTAAATCTCTTGCATCATCCTCTGAGCTGTTCCTGTCGGAAAGCTCTGTATATTCGTTAACACAACGTATAAAAGCAGAGGATATTTCATCATCACAACCCGAATATTCCAAGATTGTTGTAAGCGAAGTGAGCAGGTTCTGATTTACGCCCTGCTCGGCAACCGGAGAGGCTTCGGTCATCTCCATGCCGTCTTGAGCTTCGCGTTTTGTCTCGAGTGTATCCCAATAAGTATCCAAACGTTTTTGATAATAATCCGAATCGATTCCCGCCATACCCGATAATGCTTCGGTCAGCGGAGCCATCAGTGACTCTATTGCAAAATCTGCTCCGGTAATCTTTAAAGAACTCAGATGCAGCTCACTGATAAGTGAAAACAGGTCATATCCGCCCTCATGCAGAAGAAGTGCAGAAATGCCTTCCAAATACTCATGATAGGTTTCACATGCAAGTAAAACCTGCCTGACGTCTTCAAGGCTTTTGCGTATAAATCCTATCTCAACGCCTGTATTTCCATGGAAAAACTTTTTATGAGTTGCAGGGTCCAGGTCGTTGATTTCCGTATAATAGCTGTGAACCCAATCCTCGACGGGGTCATTTCCTGAAAACTTAGTAATATCCTCGAGTCCCGGGAGCTTTTTCGGTGCGGATGCATATGTTTTGCTTAAACGGCTGTATTCCTCATAAAGCTCGTTAATCATATCAAAAGCACTATCGGCATCATGCTTAAGACGTGCTTTATATTGAAGCAGCTCTGCCAGCTGACGGCAGATTGAGCTTATCATCATATATGCTATATCGGCATTCGACTGCATAAGGTTATCCAGAGAATCCAAACCTTCGCATGGGTATTGGTATAATGTGCCGTTGGATATGGCATTATATGTATGGGTGTGAGCATCCGATGCAACGTCGCATAACCCGAGCATATCCATCTTTCCGAAAATGAAAGTATGTCCGCCGAAAGAACCTTCAACCTCACCCTCACCAATGAGAGAAATATGCTTGAGCGGCTCTCCTTTTGTATAAATTACCGCACCCTCTTTAAACTGTGTTGCTGCCATAATTAACCCCCGTGCAAAATGAATAGTCCTGCCATTTTAACAGCAAATCGGTAAAAACGCAAGGCTTTCAAGTGTACCTTGATATATCATGATTCGGGTGATAAAATAGACAAATATAGCTAGGATAAATTCAAACAAAATAACGCTTTTGGAGTTTTGCGAATGATAAATTTCACAGATAATATTTTCAGGCTCTCAACAGATGAAACGAGCTATTGGTTCAGGGTTACCGGATTCGGGCATTTGGAGCATATTTATTACGGAGTATTTTTACCCGAGGACCAATCTGCTCAGCCATTGATTCTGAAACATACAGCAGAGCTTGGTTCCTGTGTCAACTACGACCCGGGAGACGATAAGTATTGCCTTGATACCTTTTGTCTTGAATGGTCCGGCATTGGAAAAGGGGATTACAGAAACACACCTGCAGAAATAAAAATGCCCGATGGTACATTTACTGCAGACTTTATCTATAAAAGTCATAAAATCGAAAACGGTAATATAATAATGGACACCTTGCCGATGGCTTACGGAAATGAAGCAGATTGCAAAACACTTGAAATAACAATGCTTGATGAAAGTAACAATACTACGCTGCTTTTATATTATACCGTTTATGCAAAATCTAATGTAATTACCCGCCGCTGCGTAATTATCAACAATAATAAAGCACCTCTTACAATCAAAAAGCTGATGAGTATGACAATGGATATTCCAAATGACGGATACAGGCTTTTGACATTTGACGGAGGATGGATCAAAGAAGCAAATAAGCATGAACGTGAAGTTACATACGGAACTCATATCAACTCCTCAACAACCGGAAGCAGCAGCAACAGACACAACCCCGGTTTTATACTTGCAGCCAACGGCACAACAGAAACACAGGGAAATGCATTCGGGTTCAATCTCGTATACAGCGGAAATCATTATGGAGCGGTTGAGCTTTCAAACCATGACCTTGTCAGAATACAAAGCGGTATAAATCCGTATTGCTTCGAATGGACGCTTGAAGCAAATGAAAAATTTGAAACCCCCGAAGCAATTCTGAGCTGCTCGGATAAAGGGTTAAACGGCCTTTCGCATAATTTCCATGATTTTATTAATAACCATATAATACGCAGCGACTGGAAAAATAAAGAGCGTCCTGTCGTGATAAATAACTGGGAAGCATACTTCTTTGATTTTAACCGCGATAAGCTCCTTAGCCTTGCAAGGCGTGCCAAATTAATCGGTGTAGAAATGTTCGTGCTCGATGACGGTTGGTTCGGCAAACGTGACAACGACAAAGCAGGACTGGGCGATTACCACGTAAATACAAAAAAGCTTCCCGGCGGCCTCGAGGATTTTTCTGCGGCAATTCATAAGCTTGGAATGAAATTCGGTCTTTGGTTTGAGCCTGAAATGGTTAATGAAGACAGTGATTTATACAGAGCACACCCCGAATATGCTTTAAAAACTAACGGAAAAAACCCTGCACGGGGCCGTAACCAGCTTGTGCTTGATATGTGCAACCCCGAGGTTAGAGATTATATTGTAGAAAATGTGACCTCTATATTGGATTCGGCAAAGGTTGACTATGTAAAATGGGATTATAACAGGCACATAAGCGATGCCTGTTCTCCATGTGTTCCCGACCAGGGAAGGTTTTTCCATGAGTATACAATGGGCTTATACGAAACCCTTGATAGGATTTTTTCACCCCGTCCGCATATACTTTTTGAAAGCTGCAGCAGCGGCGGAAACCGTTTTGACTTGGGAATGCTGTGTTTTTCACCGCAAATATGGACATCCGATGATACCGACCCTGTTGAAAGACTCCGGATACAAAGCGGTATATCTTACCTGTATCCGCTCTCAACCGTAAGCGCACATGTCTCCGAAGCACCGCATGTACAGACAATCCGCGATACCCCAATTGCAACACGTTTTAATGTTGCGGCATTCGGATGCCTTGGTTATGAGCTAGATTTAAAGTATCTGACTTCAGAAGAAACAAAGGAAGTAAAAGAACAAATAGCGTTTTATAAGAAAAATCGCAAGATATTTCAATTCGGCAGATTTTGGCGCGGAGAACAGTTTAAGGATAATAAGGTTGTATGGCATGTTGTCGATGAAAAAGCGAAAAAAGGAATCAGCGGATTTTTCCAAACACAGACAACTGCAAGCGAAGGCTTTGACCGCATGAAATTTATGGGATTAAAGGACGCTCAGAAGTATTCCGTAAAAACACGTACTCAACGACTTTTCATCAAACGTTTCGGAGGCCTTGTGAAGCATATATTACCCGTAGCACTGGACCCGAACGGAATTGTCCTTCGCACGGCAAACAAACACTACAGTATGAACGACTGCGTAGAAACCTACACAGGCTACGGAAAATCCCTGATGAGCGGGGTACTGCTAAACAACCAATTCGAAGGAACCAATTATAATGAAAATACACGTATGCTGGGTGATTACGGTTCCAACTTATATATACTCGAAGCAGTAAGCGATACGAAAAAAGCTCCCGTCAAAAAATCGAAGGAGGATTAAATCTTGGAAAGAAATTTTGATACCCGCAACAGATTCTGTTTTGGCCTCGGCACAATAGGCAGGGATATGTTTTATACACTTGTAAGCATGTTTGTTATGGTATATATCACCGAAGCTCTTGGGGTGGATAACAAAACACTTGCGATTATGACAACAATGCTCCTTGTGCTTCGTATAATCGATGCTGTAAATGACCCTGTTATGGGGCTGATTGTTGATAATACTCATACAAAATGGGGGAAGTTTAAACCGTGGATTTTAATCGGTGCCGTTATAAGTGCAGCTATGATGATTTTACTGTTTGCCGACATGGGTCTGACCGGAGCCGCTTATGCAGTAGTGTTTGGTATTTGTTACTTTATCTGGGATGTATCCTTCGGGCTTAACGATGTCGCATACTGGTCAATGATGCCGTCACTTTCCACCGACCAGAAAACACGCGAGAAATTCGGCTCCTTTGCACGTATATGCGCAAGCATAGGACTCTTTACGGTTGTCGTGGGAGTTGTGCCTATTACAAATGCATTTGGTGATGCTCTCGGAAGCAAAACTCACGGTTGGTTTTTGTTTGCTGTAATTATCGCAGCAGTGATGATAGCATTTCAATCAATAACTCTTATCGGAGTTAAGGAACCTAAAGGAGTTTTCAAAAAGGAAGAAAACACATCATTGCTCGAAATGCTCAGGGCGCTTGGGAAAAACGACCAGTTGATGTGGGTCGCTGTTTCGCTGTCGTTATTTATGATTGGTTATACAACAACCACAATCTTTGGAGTGCATTTTTTCAAGTATGCATACGGCAACGAAAATACATATTCGATTTTCGCAGCAGTGCTTGGTGTATCACAGCTTGCAGCGTTCAGTATGTTTACGACCGTCAGTAAATTCTTCACAAGGCGTAAGCTTTACACGTATGCAACATGCTTTGTAATAGTCGGTTATATCCTGTTCTTCTTTGCGCCGATGAATATGATTTTTATAGGTGCGGCAGGAATGCTCATCTTTGTGGGACAGGCATTTATTCAGATTCTTATGCTTATGTTTCTCGCAGACACAATTGAGTACGGTCAGTGGAAGCTCGGCAAAAGAAATGAGAGTATCACATTTTCCGTTCAGCCTTTTATCAATAAAATAGGCGGAGCAATCGCAAGCGGTGTTCTCGGGCTTACACTTATAATATCCGGAATCAATGAAGCGGCAACTCCCGATGATGTGACACCGGGCGGAATAACGACAATGAAAGCCGCAATGCTTCTTTTCCCGCTTATAGCGATTGTAATCGGATATTTTATTAATATGGCGAAATTTAAAATAGATGAAAAACGTTATGCGGAAATTATTTCTGAATTAAAAGCCCGGGGTGATATAGCGGAGGATGCAGGTAATAGTGATGCAACAGATGAATAATACATACTATACCTACGAAACATCATATGGTATTATAACAGTCGAATCTGACGGTGCAGCAATCACTTTACTCAAAGCAGGAAAGAACATTAATCCGCGCGGTAAAAAAACAGCAACGCCTCTAACCGACAAGACTGCAAATCAGCTCAACGAGTATTTTGAAGGCAAACGAAAGGTTTTTGACATTCCGCTAAATCCGCAAGGAACCGATTTTCAACGCAAGGTGTGGAAAGCACTCGAAGCAATCCCGTATGGTGAAACAAGAAGCTACAAAGATATCGCAACAGCAGTCGGCAATCCAAAAGCATGCCGTGCAGTCGGACTTGCAAACAACAAAAACCCAATATGGATAATTATCCCATGCCATCGTGTAATCGGTGCAAACGGAAGTCTTACAGGTTACGGCGGAGGCATCGACATGAAAAGAAAATTATTAGATAAGGAAAGTAACTAATATGAATGTAATTCTCAAAGCTGACGGGCTTACGAAAACCTTTAGTCTGTCGGCAAAGCAGCAAAAGCTGCAAAACACAAAGAAAAAGGTTATAACAGCCGCCGACCATGTATCATTTGAAGCCTATAACGGTGAGATATTCGGTTTGCTCGGACCTAACGGCGCAGGGAAAACAACTACACTGCGTATGCTTGCAACAATTATTAAAGCTGATGAGGGTGATGCAGTCGTTGATGGTTCAAGCATAAAAAGTGAACCTGATACCGTTCGCTCAAAAATCGGTTTTCTTACAAGCGAGCTTAAGCTTGAGGATTTTTTCACACCGAATTATTTGTTTGATTTCTTTTCAAAAATCCACCATATTGACCCTGTTACAAGCCAAGAGCGAAAACGCAAACTATTTGAAAAATTCGGAATTGATAAATTTGCAGAGGTAAAAGTTGCGAACCTGTCAACCGGAATGAAACAGAAAACTTCTCTTGTTGTTTCAATCGTTCATGACCCGAATATAATTATATTTGACGAACCGACAAACGGGCTTGACGTTATAACGGCAAAGGTTGTAACAGATTTCCTGCTTGAGCTTAAAGAACAAGGGAAAACAATAATATTGTCAACGCATATATTCAGCCTTGTTGAGAAGCTTTGTGACAGAGCCGGGATTATTATTGACGGAAAGATGGTTGCATGTGACACACTGGCAAATCTGACCGCAGAAAAACCGCTGGAGGATATTTTCTTCGACCTCTATTCGGAAAATGCAGGAGGTGCGGAATGAAAAATATCATAACAATTATGTCAAAGGAATTTACAAGGTTTTTCACGGATAAACGAATGGTGCTTATGACCATTCTGCCTGCTGTTCTTATATATGTTGTTTATACATTTATGGGAACAATGATGGCAAGAGTAGTATTACCTGACGAGTATGCAACAAGGGTTTTTGCAGTAAATGCACCTGCTTCAATAACACAGGTATTGCAGGCTGCCGATATTCGCATTGAAAATATCGGAGCAAATGAAACTCCGGAAGCTAAGGAAAGATTGATAAACAAAGAAGCGGATTTACTGATGATTTTCCCTGCAGACTTCGATGCATTAGTTGAAGTATATGATTTGCAAACTGCAGCCGGCCCTGCGCCGAATATCGAAATGTATTTTCTGTCTACCGAACCGAACTCCGCAACCGCATATCATCAAATAACAGCAATACTCGATTTATATGAAACTTCACTTGTCAACAAGTTTGATATCAACAGAGATAATACAAATGCAGACCTTGCAACCGCTGAGGATGTTGCAGCAAGCATAATATCTATGATAATGCCGATGCTTCTGTTTATTTTCCTGTTTTCCGGCTGTATGGGTCTTGCGCTCGAATCAATCACGGGAGAAAAAGAGCGCGGAACACTTGCAACATTGCTTGTATCCCCGCTTAAAAGAAGTGAGCTTGCTATAGGAAAAATACTGAGCCTTGCGGTATTGTCATTTTTATCGGGTTTAGTTACGGCAATTGCAACGATTCTTGCACTTCCGAATCTTATGGGCGGCGGTACAGACGGTATGGTCGATGTGAACATATACAGCATAACCGATTATATTCTTCTTGCATTGATTATACTTACAGTACTGCTTGTAATGGTTGCAATGGTATCAATTGTTTCTGCGTTTGCAAAAACATTAAAAGAAGCGGGACAAGCGACTATGCCGCTGATGATTGTTGTTATGCTCGTCGGCGTATCGGGCATGTTCGGCGGAGGAGTTCCGACAGAGCCGTTTTATTACATGATTCCGTTATACGGAAGCGTACAGAGCATGAGCGGAATATTTTCACTTGAGTATTCCACAGTGAATATAATAGTAGCATGTATCAGCAATTTGGTTTTCGCTTGTATCGGCGGCTATATACTGACAAAAATGTTCAACAGTGAAAAAGTCATGTTTTCAAAATAGAAGTTAAAGCAAACCGGGCAGAGGTAACAGCGAGTGAAGAAATGGCTTAGCGAGATATTAAAACGCCCCATTACAAAGAGGCAGGTTTTATATGCTTCTATGATGCTGATTGGCGCTTTCTTTGCAGCCGCTGCTCTGCGTATGATTCTGAGTGATACAATGGAGGATACTGCTGCACGTGTAGAGTATCTGCAGCTCCGAGAGGCGTTTCCCGAGGTTTCAAGACAACCGGTTTTAGTCGAGGATGAAGATGAAGAAATCATCCCCGAGGAAGAAGAGGATGAGTTTGATTTACGCAATCTGTCACTTGACGAGCTTGCAGCTATTAACAGAGATTTCATCGGCTGGATAAATGCGGGAAATGCAATTGATTATCCCGTTGTACGCGGAAATGATAACACCAGATATATAGATATAACGTTTTTCGGCAGCCGCAACTCTGCGGGGACTATTTTCATGGACTACCGCAACTCGGGGGGTTTTGACGAGCATGTTGCAATCTTATACGGGCATTTTACAAGAGACGGTTCAATGTTCTCGGCACTTATAAATTACCTGAATCCCGGCTACAGGCGAAGCAACCCGAACATCAACATAACAACACGTGACGGCAGAAATCTTACATACAGGGTGTTTGCCGCAGTTTTAACCGATGCCTGGGATAATGCATACACTGTAGGCATTAGAGACAGCTCGAAAGCAGCAGAGACATTCCCCGATGCTCCGAATTCTGCAAGCAGGTTTTTACTCCTGTCAACATGTACAAGAAGCAGGGACGAAAACGAAAGAGTACTCGTATTTGCTGCACTGAGCTGAGCACTTACAGCTTTGCCAAATCGGCAAGAAACTCATCGATTTTATCACCCGGTGTTGCCCAGGATGTAAGCAGACGTGCGGCAATATTGCTCTCAATGCTCTGCCAGTCATAAAAACCGTGGGAAACATGCAGTTTTTCGGCAACTGCGGCGGGGAAAACAGGAATAATTAAGTTTGTCTGAGCGGGATACAGGAAGCTGTATCCCAGTTTTTTTATTCCCTCAGCCAGTTTTTGTGCGCAGTTATTTGCATATAAAGCAAGCTCATCATATAAATTATCTGTAAAAAGCGTTTTAAACTGTACTCCAATCGCTGCAGTTTTTGCCATAAGCCCTCCGCGTTGCTTCAGAAGAAAACGGAAATCATTTTTCAGCGTATTGTTGCATATAACAATTGCCTCACCGAATAATGCTCCGTTTTTTGTTCCGCCGATAAAAAAGGCATCGGCAAAATCTGCAATATCAGAATATTCCAGGTCACAAGCAAAGCTGTTTAAGGCAGCGCCAAGCCTTGCGCCGTCAATATACAGGTATAAGTCATTAGCATGGCAAAACTCTGATATAGCTGACAGCTCATCTTTTGTATAAACAGTTCCGCATTCTGTTGATAATGAAACATACACAAGACGGGGTTTTACCATATGCTCATCACCCGCATGTTCATCAAGAACGGATTTAATATCGGATACACAGAGTTTTCCTCCGCTTCCCTCGCAGGTACAAATTTTATGTCCGGTTGCTTCAATCGCACCTGTTTCATGCACGAAGATATGACCGCTTTTTACAGCTATAACCGCTTCATGCGGACGCAGAGCGGATGATATTACAACAAGATTCGCATGTGTTCCTCCGGAAATAAAGTGAATATCGGCATCCGGCTTGTTTATTTTAGCTCGGATAAGCAAGGCGGCGTCATCGGAAAACTCATCAAGACCGTACCCTTCAAATTGTGAATTACCAATTGCCGCAAAGGATTCCAGGATTTTCGGGTGAACCATTTCACTGTAATCGTTTTTAAAACTATGCTTCATCTGTTTAACATCCTTCTTTACAAATTTGACGATTCAAATTAAAATATATGTATGAATAATAAAGTAATAAGAATTACAATAATTGTTTTATCCGCACTTCTTGCACTTTTGGTTCTTGCGGTTATTATAGTATACAACCAAAGAGCGGCAGAGCCTGATTCAGATACGGATTATGACAGCGTTGAAGAAACTCCCGGGTTACCGTTGAATGAAATCGAAGTAGCAAGCATAAGGGTGGTTCTTGAAAGCTACGAAATTTACAGAGGCACCAGATTCATGCCCGAAGTAATTATACTACCCGATAATGCTACTGACAAGGATTTTACACTTCATTCGGATAATGAACGTGTTGTGCGTCAACAGGGGAATAATTGGGTTGCAGTTGAGGTAGGTACGGCAAATCTTATTGCCACAGCTTCAAACGGCATCACAGGTATGGCGGTTGTTGTAGTAATAGCACCCGAAGCGGAATTTATGTCCTTTCAAGAGGAGGAAGTGACACTTGATATAGGTGAGGTTTTTGAGCTCATTCCGACATTTATTCCGAGAGATGCAGGACTCGGCGGGGTTGTAGTATATACATCGGTAAATGAGCGGGTTGCGACCGTTACAAGTGACGGTAAAATCAGCGCAGTCGGTCCGGGGACAACGACAATAAGAGGCACTGTCGGAGATGTCAGTGCGGAAATCAAAGTTACAGTAGAAATTCAAATAAGAAGCATTATTATAACTATGAACCGCAGAGTATTCGCTATCGGTGAACGTGCAGAGTTTTCAATACAGGTTGAACCTGAGAATGCCACAAATTCAGGAGTATCCGTAAGCTTCAGCGGTGCTGCGGTCACATCAACGGGAGTAAATTCATTTCGCTGTGACGAAGCAGGGGAGGTAACTGTAACATTTACCTCCGACAGCAACAGCTCGATCAGCCGGAGTATGGATATTATTGTTCACGACCTTGCCGTTCTTGCCGACGAGGTTTTCAGGCTGACGAATATTGAAAGAGCAAATTCAGACCTTACACCTGTCGGAAGAATTGCACTGCTGACACAGGTTGCGCAGTTACGAGTGCGTGAGATATCCGAACCTAATCAGTTTTCACACACAAGACCGGATGGCAGAGCATTCCAAACAGCTTTTAACGATATCGGTCTGCAATATACCTATGCCGGAGAAAATTTAGCCGCCGGACAGGAAAGCCCGGCGGAAGCGGTCAGAGCATGGATGGAATCAACAACGGGACACCGTGAAACCATATTGGACAGTGATTTCGGGAACCTTGGAGTTGCAGTAACCATTGACGGTGACGGAAGACTCTATTGGGTACAGATATTTATGAACTGACGCTGTGTAAATAACTGACGCATTGAAAATTACAGATGCAATGCAAATAACAGGCGCCATTTAAAAACTAATGCCATATCTGCGGAGACTCAGCCTCTGGAAAGCCCTTGCTTCTTCTTTTCAATTTTTTCTTCATAAAGCAGGCTGTCAGCGCTAAGCATCGCCGCTTCAAATGATTCCTTTGTTGCGGCTTCAAGTATTACGCTGCCGATGCTGCTTTGAATATTATACGGATGGAGTTTTCTGTTGTTATACTCGGTAAGCTTGTCGCGGATACGGTTAACTAATTGTTTGCCGTCTTTTTCTGATTTTATCGATGAGAATACAACAAACTCATCTCCGCCCATTCTTCCGATAATATCTTCTTCCCGCAGCGTTTCTTTAAGTATTTCAGAAAAAGCCGATATTGCAATGTCGCCTTCGTTATGGCCGTGAGTATCATTTATATATTTGAGCCCGTCCATATCCATAAACATAATAAACGGCATTCTTTCAATATCTCTGTTTAAGTGAGGCAGTCTTGAATAAGCAAACTGGAAAAACCCTCTTCTGTTGAGCAATCCCGAAAGCTCATCCGTTATTGACAGGGTTTGGATTTTTGTAAGCAGCTCTGCACCTTTTATTGCAGTTGAAATGCTCAGGCGCAGGCTTTCATATGTTTCAACCGGAATTTGCGAATCGTAGGGTAGCAGCATAACTCCGACCTCATCATCGCGGAAAAATAATGGAATAAAGAAAAGTGTCCTGCGTTCACGCTCAAAATCAAACCCGTCGATTGTGGAAAAGTCGGAAAAGAGAATAGGATTCCAGCTGTTGTGCTGCATTTTGAATTTTCTGTCACCGTCAAACCCGATTAATGTATCGATTGTTCTGTTTGCATTAGGTGCTCCGCTCTTAAAAGGTGTGCTGTATAAACCTATCAGCATTGTATTTAATGAAATTGATGGGAGAGATTTACTAAGTTCATCAGCCAGAGCTTCTATATCAAAAGCAATTGTTAATGCACTTGTAGCTCTTCTCAAATGCACACGGGCATCGCTGAGATGAAATTCGCTTATTTTATCTTCTTTAATCCTGATGTCATATACAAGAGAAGTAGAATAAAACAACGTAGAAAGGACTGAGTGCAGGTTATCGACTTCATCAGAGTGGCTTTCAACGCTTGTTGAAAGAAGATTTAATACTTCATACCATACAGTAAAATCATGTGAGTAATGACTGTATTTTATTAGGATTTCATCAAGAGAATGCAGAAAAGAGTCCCTATGAAACGGTTTTGCTGTTAATTTACCGTTTAAATTTGTAATCCATCTTGCAACTCTATCCTCCGAAATAATCCCTTCGAAAAGAGGTGTGATATTACGGAGAGCAAAGGAAAATAATGTATCCTCGGCGGCAGGAGCATCTTCCGGCTTAAAGCTTGATTTGGAAAATTCCTTCTCAAAGCATCCGCATGACTGCCTTGGCACAAAAACGGGTGTTATATATTCGATATCGTCGAATTTTTCATTATTAATTTTACGGCACAGCATCTGTGCGCTGGCAAAGCCTATTTCATAAAAACCCTGGCGTACGGTGCTTATTGACGGAATGAAGGTTGCTGAAAATCTATCATCATCAAAGCCTGTTACGGCAATATCTGTAGGAACAACAATACTCCTGCTCTTCAGTTCGTTTAATACCCCTATTGCGCTTTCATCATCACATGCAGCAATTGCATCAACAGTTATTTTACGGTTATCAAGAATTTCAACCACAGCCTCGCGGCCGCTTTCGCTTGTAAAATACCCGGGTAAAATGTAATTATCATCAAGCGGTATCCCGTTAGCTTTTAATGCTCTTTTATATCCCTCAAGGCGGTCTTCTGCTTCGGGATGACCGTCCGGACCTTTTACAAATGCAATCTTCTTTTTCCCGTGCACTTTGATTAAATGGTCGACAGCGCTGTATATTCCGTCTATATTATCAACCAGCACAGACGGAAGCCCCGGCATGGAATAAGATACAGAAACAACCGGAATATGCTTTGGAATCATATCGGCATAATCTTTGAAATTGTTTATTCCTATGTGCTGTGCGAGAAAACCGGCAAAGAGAATTACACCATCGAGTGATTTGCTGTTAACTATTGTTTCAAAGCATGTCTCAAGATGCGAAGCAAAATCATAATCATCTGTCTGGTAAGTGCCGAAATATGCAGTAAGATGGATATCATTTTGTTTTGCATAGCCTGCAATGCCTGTCCATATTTCATGCAGACATGTGTTGTCTATTGTGGAAAAGACTACGGCAAAATGAAGTTTTTTGTTCTTTTTCATACAGATATTTTCGTTTCTATAAGAATTTTATCCCGGGCTGTCTTTGCTCTGAACTGTATCGGTGTTTTAACTATTGCCTTGAAAGTCCGCTTTTCTTTTTAGTCATTTTTTCATCGTATAAAAGACTGTCGGCACTCAGCATTGCTTCTTCAAAGCATATTTTTGTTGCAAATTCAAGAATTATACTTCCGATGCTGCCTTGAACGCTGTAAGGATGCAAGTTTTTGCTGTTATATAGCTTAAGCTTGTCGCGGATTCTTTCTACCAGCTGATTGCCGTCCTTTACGGACTTGACCGATGATAATACAACAAACTCATCTCCGCCGATTCTGCCGATAATATCTTCTTCACGGAGTGTATCTTTTAAAATCTCTGAAAATGCAGAAATTGCTTTATCTCCTTCGTTGTGACCGTATGTATCATTTATATATTTTAAGCCATCCATATCCATAAACATCAAAAACGGCATTCTTTCGGTATCTCTTTGCAGATGGGACAGTCTTGAATATGCAAACTGGAAAAAGCCTCTTCTGTTAAGCAATCCCGAAAGCTCGTCTGTTATTGACAGGGTCTGGATTGTTGTTAAAAGCTCGGCGCCTTTTACTGCAGTGGAAATACTGATACGCAGGCTTTCGTATGTTTCTATCGGGAGATGCGGCTGGTATGGGAGCAGCATAACACCAAGCTCTTCGTCCTTAAAAAATAAAGGAATAAAAAACAATGAACGCCGTTCACGGTCAAAATCAAATCTGTCTATTGTGGAATAATCGGAAAACAATATCTGATTCCAACTGTTATGACTCATGTTAAATTTTCTTTTTCCGTCAAAACCGATAAGTGTGTCAATAACCCGGCTCTCTTTTGGGGAGTTACTTTTTACGGGTTTATTGTATAGTCCGACTAAAATTGATTTCAGCGAAATTGCAGGAAGAGTTTTACTGAGCTCCTCTGCAAGTGCTACAATATCGAATTGAATAACTATTGCACTTGTTGCTCTTTTTAAATGAACCCTTGCATCCCTCATCAGAAACTCATTGTTTTTCTCTTCTTTTATCCGAATATCATATACGAGTGTGGTTGCATAAAATAATGTCGAAAGAACGGCATGCAGGTCGCCAACTTCTTCTGTATGGAACTCCACAGCAGATGTAAGCAGAGATAATGCTTCATACCAGCAGGTAAATTCCTGGGAGAAATGGCTGTAGTTTATAAGAATTTCATCAAACAGATGTAAAAATTTATCCATATCAAATGACTTTGCCATTGTCTCGCCGGCAAGGTTTGAAATCCATTTTTGGACAATATCCTTTGGAATGTCGTTTCCGAAAAGGGTTGTGATATTACGCAGTGTATATGATATGAGGGTATCGCCTTTAATCGGGGTTTCTTTAGATTTTGATTCTGTTTTTGAAAGGTCTATTTCAAAACAGCCGCATGACTGACGCGGGACAAAAAGAGGTTTTACATATGTAATATCTTCGACCTTTTCCCCGTTTATTTTTGCATTCAGTGCTTTTGCGCTTGTATGTCCTATATCAAAGAAATCCTGACGTGCCGTACTTATGGAGGGCATAAATATTGCTGCCGCTCTGTCATCGTTAAATCCTGTGACCGCAATATCCGACGGGACAATAATGTCTCGCCTCTTGAGCTCGGTAAGGACGCCGATGGCACCTTCGTCATCGCAGGCGGCAATAGCGTCAACAGATTGTTTACGGGTATCAAGCAGCTCAATAACAGCATCCCGTCCGCTTTCTCGGCTGAAATTCCCCGGTAAAATCAAGCTTTCATTAATTGTAATACCGTTTGATTCCAAAGCGCGTTTATATCCTTTTAAACGCTCTTCGGCTTCGGGATGTCCGTCGGGACCTTTTACAAATGCTATCTTTTTATTGTTGTGTTCACGAATCAAATGATCAACTGCACCAAAAATACCGCTTTCACCGTCAACCAGAATTGACGGTACGCCCGGCATTGGAAATGCAACGGAAACAATAGGGATGTTTTTTGGTATGTTACTCAGATATTCATGAAAATCGTCGATACCGACATGCTTTGTAAGAAATCCGGTCAGAATAATAACGCCATCTAAAAATTTGCTGTTTCTGATTGTTCCGAAACAGGTTTCAAGATGCATTGCAACATCATCATCGGTTGACTGATAGGTTCCGAAATATGCGGTAAGATGAATATTATTCATTTCCGCATACTCGACAATACCCTTCCATATTTGCAATGACCCGGCATTATCTATTGTTGTAAATAAAACACCAAAATGAAGTCTTTTTCTATTTGTCACCCTTTTCTCCCACAAAAAGAACATAGTGAACGTTCACACTTCTAACCTCAGCAGAATATCATAATTATGATAAAAAAACAGATTTCAGGTGTGTAATGCTCATGATTTAATGTAAAATGTTAGTTTACCGTTAAACGAAAATGCAGGGAAGCAAGCCTTATTTTCTTGATAATCCCTGCGCTTTTTTTGCCTTTTTTTCCTCGTACATAACACTGTCTGCGCTGAGAACCGCCGATTCAAAGCATTCATTCGATGTTTCCATAAGAATAATGCTTCCGATACTTGCAGATACTTTATATGGATGGTGTTTTTTATCATTATAGCTGTCAAGGCTGTCACGGATACGCTTGATTAATGTTACACCGTCATCTTTTGTTTTAATCAGTGATAAAACAACAAATTCGTCTCCGCCCATTCTGCCGATTATATCTTCCTCGCGCAGCGTTTCTTTCAGGATTCTTGCAAGTACGCTTATTGCGATATCACCCTCCTGATGACCGAAGGTGTCATTAATATACTTCAGGCCGTCCATATCCATGAACATTACAATCGGGATTCCTTCGGAGCTTCTGCGCATATGCTGGAGCCGTGAATATGAGAATTGGAAAAATCCTCTTCTGTTTAATAATCCCGTTAGCTCATCGGTTATTGATAAAGCCTGTATTTTTGAAATCAGCTGCGCACCTTTTATTGCCGTGGAAATACTTAAGCGTAATGCTTCGTATTCATCTGTTGTAATTTGTGCGTCATATGGAATAAGCAAAACACCCATTTCATCATCAATGAAGAAGAGCGGGAAGTTATAGAAGGTACGCCGGGTTTTATTAAAATCAAACCCGTCAATCGCTCCAAAGTCAGTAAACTGCTCCGAGCTTTTTTCATCGTATACTTTCTTGATTTTTTTATTTCCATCGAACCCGATGACAGTTTCAATTGCCCTGTCGGCATTTAACGTACCACTTTTTATCGGATTTTTATATATCCCGATAAGTGCCGTGTCCAGAAGCAGCTCGGGAAGAATATGGTGCAGCTCGTCAATAAGCAGGTTGATGTCAAATAATGAAACAAATGAATTTGCCGACCTTCGAAATATAAGGTGTGATTCGTTAATTTCCTTATCAACTCTGATTTTTTCTCTCAGGCAGGTTTCGTTGATAAGTGATGTCGCCATGATTATTGCAGACAAAATTGAATGAGCGCATTCAACTTCATCATGGTGCATTTCAACACCAAGTGTTAAAGTATTAAGAACCTCATGCCAGACATCAAAATCCTTTGAGTAATAGCTGTAATTAATGAGCAGCTCGTCAAATAAGACGAGAAAGTCCTTTTTGCTAAACGGAGAATTTGTAATCGCATTGATTATTTCCGTAGTCCATTCACATATTGAACTTTGCGGGATAATATTATTAAATATATTTGTTAAGCTTTTAATCGTGAATGCGAAAAGAGAATCTATATTTTCCGTATTGTCATCCATTTGTGAATATATATTGGTAAAATTACCAACGCAGCCACAGGACTGGCGGGCAATAAACACCGGTGATACATAAATGAGTTCTTCAACTTTTTTTCCGTTAAGTTTATCAACAAGAAGCTTTGTGCTGACAGCACCTATTTCGAAGAAATCCTGACGTGCAGTACTTATTGACGGAAGAAAGGTTGCCGATTCTCTGTCATCGTCAAATCCTGTGACGGCAACCTCTGTCGGGACTAAAATGCCTCTTTCGCGAAACTCGCCGAGAACACCGATTGCGGTTTCGTCATCACTTGCGACTACCGCATCAACAGTAATCTTGCGTTTGTCATACATTTCCTTGGCAGCGGCTTCTCCGCGCGTGCGGGAAAAATCGCCGGGGAAAACATAATTTTTATCGAATTTAATTGCGTTGTCGGCAAGAGCTTTTTTATATCCGTCAAAGCGCTCTTCGGCCTCGGGGTGCCCGTCCGGGCCTTTGATAAAGGCGATTTTGCTTTTACCGTGTATTTTAATAAGGTGGTCTACCGCATCGTAAATTCCGCTTGTGTTTTCGGTAACAACAGAGGGTATGCCGGGCATAGTGTAAGAGATTGATACCATTGGAAGGGTTTTAGGCAATGAGTCGATGTAGTAGTTAATTTCATCAAGACTTATATTATGAGCAAAAAACCCCGTGAACAGAATTATTCCGTCCAGAGAGGTGTTGTTTTTTATCGCATTAAAGCAAGTGTCGTAATGAGGTGCATACTCAGTGTGAGTTGTATGAGTGCCGATATATGCAGTTAAATGAATGTCATTCGCTTCGGCATAATCACATATACCGTTCCAGACAGCACACTGACAAGCATCAAAAATAGTAGAAATTAAAACCCCGAAATGCAGTCGTTTCTTATTCTTTTTACTACGACCCATCAAGCACCCTCCCAATAATCACATAATACCCACCACGGGCACAATAACACACAAAGCGTATTATACCACATTTTTTCGCATATTTCAAAGGTTTGATGAATAATTATACCGTTTTCATACTTAAAACGTTTTCGTTTATTTACTCAAACTCTACCGTGCCGGGGGGTTTGTTTGTTATGTCGTAGACGATGCGGGAGATTTCGGGGACTTCGGAGGTTATGCGGTCGGATATTTTCATTAACAGGTCGTGGGGGAGATGGATGTATTCGGCGGTTATGAAGTCTTTGGATTTGACGGCTCGCAGGGCAAGTATGTAGCCGTATGTGCGGGCGTTGTTGAAGATGCCGACTGAGCGCATGTTTGTCAGAGCAGCGAAATATTGGTCGGGGTTAAAGTCTGAAGCGTCAATCTCTTCGCGGAAAATGGCATCGGCTTCTCTGAGGATATCAAGCTTATTTTTTGTAATTTCACCGATACAGCGTACTGCAAGACCGGGGCCGGGGAACGGTTGACGTTCGGTAAGCACTGCAGGTAAACCAAGATGATGCCCCAAAGCCCGGACATCACATTTCCGCAGTGCACGTAAAGGCTCGACAAGCCCTTTGAAATCCATGGTATCGGGCAATCCGCCGACATTGTGGTGGCTTTTAATAACCTTCGATTTTTTTGTACCCGATTCAATTACATCGGCAAGGATTGTACCTTGTGCAAGATAATAATCACCGGGTAAGTTTTTTATTCCTTCTTCAAATACACGAATGAATTCCTCACCGATTACTATACGTTTTTTTTCGGGGTCAGTCACACCGTGCAGCTTCGCAAGAAAACGCTCTTCGGCATTTATGCGTACAAATTTTAAGTCCCGGTTGCAAAATGCAGCTTCAACCATATCTCCTTCATCTTTTCGCATTAACCCATGGTCGACAAAAATGCAGTGCAGCTTACCCGGGACAGCTTTTGCAAGAAGAGCCGCAACCACTGACGAATCAACGCCGCCCGATAATGCAAGCAGAACATTATCGGAGCCGACATGATTTTGTATAACCTCAATTGCTCTCGATTCAAACAACGCTATATCAGGCTCATCACCTGCTTTAAGCGCATCATACCTGTTACTCATATATACAGTTAATTCCTTTCAACAAACAGAATATTAACCTCTTGAAATACCCTGTTTTTTCTTTTCCTTTTTCTCTTCATACATAACGCTGTCAGCGCTGAGAACCGCTGATTCAAAGCATTCGTTTGTCAACTCAACAAGCACAATGCTGCCGATGCTTGCCGAAACTTTATACGGATGCAGCTTTTTGTTATTATATTCATCAAGGCTGTCACGGATGCGTTTGATTAGAGTTATTCCGTCATTTTGTGACTTGATTGAAGATAAAACAACAAACTCATCTCCGCCCATTCTCCCTATAATATCCTCCTCGCGGAGTGTTTCCTTAAGGATTTTCGCAAGAACGCTGATTGCAATATCTCCCTCCTGATGGCCGAAAGTATCATTAATGTGCTTTAAACCATCCATATCCATAAACATTACAATCGGAATCCCCTCGGAATTTCTCCTCATATGCTGAAGCCTTGAGTAAGAAAACTGGAAAAATCCTCTTCTATTCAGCAGTCCCGTAAGCTCGTCGGTAATTGACAATGCCTGGATTTTTGATAATAAACCGGCACCCTTTACTGCGATTGAAACATTTGCTCTGAGTGATTCATAAACATCAACATGCACTCTTGAATCATACGGTAAAATCAATATACCCACTTCAATATTTTCAAAGAATAACGGAAACAGCATTAATGCGCGCTGCCGGCTGTTAAAATCAAAACCGCCGATTGGTGAATAATCAGAGTATAAAATTGATGTACATTTATCGTCACTGACATAAAGCTCCTTATCACCGTCAAAGCCGACAACTTCCTCAATAGCCCTAACGGCAACCGGGTCATCGGATGCTATCTGGCTTCGGTACAAACCGACCATTGCAAAATCCAACGAAAGCATCGGAAGCGATTTAAGCAATGCGTCGGCAAGCATTTTTATTTCAAACATGGAAACAATGCTGCTTACAACTCTTCGCAGATTATTTCTAAAATCATTTAATGCAAAAGTAACATTTTTTTCACTTTTTATTTGAATGTCATAAATAAGAGTAGTTACACGTATTAGTGTTGATAGAACTGCGCGCGAATTTTCATCGTGTATAAATTTTTCGAACCCTGCCGTCAGAATGTTAATTATTTCATGCCATTTTGAATAATCCTCGGAATAACGGCTGTAAGCGATTAATATTCCGTCAAACATACTTAAATAATCATCGCTGATAAACGGTTTTTCCACAGCTTTTTCTATCAGAGCCGAAACCCACCATTCTATCTCCCGTTCCGGGATTTCATCTTTGAAAACACTTGCAAATCTGCGGCTTACAAATGAAAGAAGTGTCTCTGAATCTCCGGGTGTCTCATCATCCTGTTTCTCTTTGTCCTTAAAATCGTTCCCAAGGCAACCGCATGACTGACGCGCAAGAAATACAGGGGATACGTATGTAATTTCATCTACGGAAGAGCCGTTAATAATTTTATGAAGCTTTTCTATGCTTTCCGTGCCGATTTTGAAAAAGTTCTGTTGTACGGTACTTATCGAAGGGATAAATGTATCCGAACCTCTATCATCATCAAAGCCTGTTGCGGCGGCATCCGACGGAATTAATATTCCTCTTAGTTTAAGCTCTCGCATTGCACCCATTGCGGTACCGTCATCACTTGCCGTAATTGCATCAAATTCAATACCCCTATTTTCAATAAGCTCAATTATGGCATTGCGTCCGCCGTCCTGGGTAAAATTGCCCTGCAGAAGGTAATTTTCATTAAATTCAATATTGTTTTCCAAAAGAGCTTCTTTATATCCTCTAAGGCGTTCTTCCGCCTCAGGATGCCCTTTCGGACCCATGATAAATACAATTTTTCTCTTGTTGTGTATCTTTATAAGATGATCAACAGCGTGGAAAATTCCGTTTCTGTTGTCGGTTATTACAGAAGGAACTCCTTCCGCAAAAAAGCAAATGGAAACTACCGGTATCTTTTTACAAATTTCATTTATTCGTTTAACTAAATTGTCCGTTCCGATATTTGTGGCAATAAATCCGGAATAACAAATTAATCCGTCAAGTGAGGTGTTATTTTCAATTGCATTAAAACATGTTTCATAATGTGAAATATATTCATAATCAACGGTTTGATATGTACCGACATATACTGTCAGGTTAATATCATGCGCTTTTGCAAAGCTGTTAATACCGTCTAAAACAGTGCGTTGACTGGAATCTTCGGGGGTTGCAATCAGAACACCAAAATGAAGCCGTTTATTATTCACGTCACACATCTCCATAAAATCGTTGTTGGAAAATAATCTGTCATTTTGCATTATAACAAAAAAAGTGTAAAAAAAACAATGATTATAAGAAGAAAACTGTTGACCGCTAATTATTCAGTGTGTTATAATCCACTTTACCTGTCGGCAGACGGGTTCATTTTTCGAGCGAAGAATATACCGGCATCAGATTATATGTTCTTAGTTTGTGAATCCATTTCTGCCAAATAACACAGGAAGGCAAAGCAACCGGATGAATATTAACGAGAATTATTCACAGGTTACTTAACGCAACCGGATGAATATTATCAGGGATTATTCATAGGGTACGGAGCAAAGGAGGTGCCGCAATGAGGATAAAGATTACCCTCAGATGTAACGAGTGTAAGCAAAGAAACTACAACACTACAAAGAACAAAAAAAATACCCCCGACCGGCTGGAAATGAATAAGTATTGCCGGTTCTGCCGCAAACACACCGTTCATAGTGAAACGAAATAAGCGGGAGGAGAAGCATAATGTCAGACGATAAAATCGAAAAACTGGAAACTCCGACCCCGGCAGATTCCAAAACTCCGGCAACAACCAAAAAACGCAGGGTAAAAGGCAGCAACCGCATTGCCAAGTGGTTTCGCGAAATGCGAAGCGAGCTTAGAAAAGTTGTATGGCCCACACCAAAACAAATTGTAAACAATACATTTGTTGCGTTAACGGTCATGTCCTGTGCTGCGATTTTAATTTGGATTCTGGATTTAATCGCCGGAGAAATATTTATAGCAATTATTACTTATGTCCCGAGTATCCCAAGATTAATTCAAGGGTGGTAAAACCAATGGAAGAAGCAAAATGGTATGTAGTCCATACATACTCCGGTTATGAAAATGCTGTAGCCGCTACAATTGAAAAAGCTGCAGAAAACCGTAAAATGCAAGATCAGATTCTTGAAGTAAAGATACCTACGGAAACAGTAACAGAAATCCACGAATCAACAACAAAAACAGTAGAACGCAAAACATTTCCGGGTTATGTGCTTATAAAAATGCATATGAACGATGTAAGCTGGCATCTTGTCAGAAACGTACGCGGTGTCACAGGCTTTGTCGGTTCAGCAAATAAAGCAATACCGTTGTCTGAAGACGAAATAATCAACCTTGGAATTGAAAGACATGAAATAGTTGTCGGCTTTGAAGTCGGCAGCACAGTTAAGGTAGTTGACGGCCCGCTTGAAGGTTTCCTCGGAAATGTTGAAGAAATCGAATTTGATAAGAGCAGGGCCCGCGTCATCGTATCAATGTTCGGAAGAGAGACACCGGTCGATTTGGATTTCGACCAGATAGAACCAATAGAGTAATTGTTTTTGCAAGTGGGAGGAGCATAAATATTTATATGTTCCGATTAAATCACCACATATTATTAGGAGGTGCACGAAAGTGGCACAAAAAGCAATAGGAATAATAAAACTCCAGATTCCCGCCGGTAAAGCAACACCGGCACCACCCGTCGGACCTGCGCTCGGTCAGCACGGTGTTAACATAGGTCAGTTTACAAAAGATTTTAATGAGCGTACAAAAAATGACGAAGGGCTTATAATTCCCGTAGTCATTACAGTTTATGCAGACCGCAGTTTTTCGTTTATAACAAAAACACCGCCTGCATCTGTTCTTCTTAAAAAAGCATGCAATCTTGAAAAAGCATCGGGTCAGCCTCATATGGATAAGGTTGCGACGATATCCAAGGACGAGGTCCGTAAGATTGCAGAACTTAAAATGCCCGACCTTAATGCAGCCGATATTGATACAGCAATGAGCATGGTTGCAGGGACAGCACGCAGCATGGGCATAACGGTAGCGGAGGGTTAAGATATGTTTAGAGGAAAGAACTACAAAGAGAGTGCAAAACTCGTAGACAGAACCCAACTTTATGATCCCGCTGACGCATTTGATATTGTGATTAAAGCATCAAAAGCAAAGTTTGACGAAACCGTCGAACTTCATATTAAGCTTGGTGTTGACTCACGTCATGCCGACCAACAGGTACGCGGCGCAATCGTTCTTCCGCACGGAACAGGCAGGTCACAAAGAGTACTTGTTTTCTGCAAAGAAGAGCGTGTAGACGAAGCTCTTAAAGCAGGAGCGGATTTTGCAGGCGGACAGGATTTGGTTGATCGTATTCAAAAGGAAAACTTCTTCGATTATGACGTAGTTGTTGCAACTCCGGACATGATGAGTGTTGTAGGTCGCCTCGGTAAGGTTCTCGGACCGAAAGGTTTAATGCCGACACCAAAAGCCGGCACGGTAACACCAAATATTGAACAGGCAATATCGGAAATAAAAGCCGGTAAAATAGAATACCGCCTTGATAAAACAAATATCATCCACTGCCCGATAGGCAAGGTTTCATTCGGAAAAGAAAAGCTTGTTGACAACTATCAAACACTGCTCGATGCCGTGAACAAAGCAAAACCCGCAGCAGCAAAAGGACAATACATAAAAAGCTGCGTAACAGCCTCAACAATGGGTCCCGGTGTAAAAATTAATGCGTTGAAACAGGCATAACATGCCTCAGATGTGGTCGCCCTCAGAGTGAGGGCGACCACTTTTTATATCAACTGCTGTTCGTTAATAATCAGCTTAAATTCCAGGTTTAACCTTTCAGCTGCTTTTCTGCACATTATCATACGCCCGAGGAATATTTCAAAATAATCCATAACAGAGCCGTACTTAGTATCAACCGTAAGCTTCAGTTTAATTAAAGAATGTTCTTCGTTTATTTTTAAAACAGATTTTTTGACCGAATAATTTACCCTGTCGTGAATATCAAAACTCGAAATCTCCGTATTTCTCACCCTTGAGCGTCTGACATCGGATTTGTCGGCAAGAATCAAAGCGGCACTTACATGGTCTACAGGTACGCCTGTACCTTCATCGTGATTACCGATGGCAGTTGTAACCGTGGCAATTTCGGCAGCTTCAAACCCGAGGTCTTCAAGAATGTTAAAGACCATAACAGCCCCCGAAAGTGAGTGGTTTTCTCTGTTTACCAGATTACCGATATCATGCAGATACCCCGAAATCTGAGCAAGCTGGGCATCACGCTCGGGATAACCGAGTGTCCTTAATATATAACCCGCATCTTCGGCTGTACGTGTTACATGAGCAAAGCTATGCTCGGTATAACCCAGCGCACATAAAGACTCGTCTGCTTTTGTGATGTATGTGTTTACGTCGTCATTATTTTTTATATCTTCAAATGTAAGCATATGTTATATTTACCTCTCCGTTTACAAATGTTATACTGGTGCATAGTATACTATATGAAAGGTATAAACTGCAAATGCCCGAAAAAGGATTTATACATATATATTATGGCGACGGGAAAGGCAAAACAACTGCTGCTCTCGGTCTTGCTGTCAGAGCAGCCGGATGCGGCAAGAAGGTTGTTATTGCACAGTTTCTCAAAGGATGGAATTGCGGGGAGCACAACACATTAATGGAATTACCTAATATTAAAATGTTATGTGCAAAACCTGCAAGTAATAAGTTTGTCAATGAAATGAATGATGAAGAAAGGTTATTAACCGAAGCATCACAAAATGAATGTTTAAATGAAGCTCTTGAACTGGTTGAAAAGGGTGACTGCGATGTGCTGATACTGGACGAAATTATTGACACACTTGAAATGGGTGTTGTTGATGTAAAATTGTTTGAAAAAGCGGTATATGAGAAAGCGAATAAGTTAGAGCTTGTGCTTACAGGTCATAATCCCGACCTACAATTACTTAAGCAGGCAGACTATGTAACAGAAATGGTAAAACATAAGCACCCGTACGATGCAGGGATTAATGCAAGAAAAGGTATTGAGTTTTAGGGCAATGATACGATAATTAATAATGAAATGCTTTTCTTTATTACCAAGAGCTGCCATTTTTACCATGTAAAGTATTGCAAAGCAATTCAGTGTATGTTACAATTCCATGTGTTTCGTTTATATGGTGGGTGTAGCTCAGTTGGTTAGAGCACTGGATTGTGGTTCCAGGGGTCGTGGGTTCGAATCCCATCATCCACCCCATAAACTGAGATAAAGACAAAATTAAAGAACAACCTTTTACCACATTTCGCAAACCATTGATATAACTAAATATTGGGCTGTCGCCAAGCGGTAAGGCACCAGACTTTGACTCTGGCATTCGTTGGTTCAAATCCAGCCAGCCCAGCCATAGAAGAGACCCGACAACAGTAGTTGTCGGTTTTCTTCTATGGCTGGGCTTGACCAGCCTAACACGAACACCTGCAATAGCAATGATTGCGGGTGTTTTCTGTTGAGAGATTTTACTCGTTAAATATCGCAAAAAACCGCAATTTTTTGCAAAGATGCAAGTCAGATGCAAGTCAAAATTCTGAACTGGAAATTACAAAAAATCTATGATAAACTTCTAAGGCGTGGTATTGTTATTTTCTTAATCGATATAATTTTTAACGATATCACGGTAGGGAACATTATTAGCTGAAGCAGTGCTAATCATTCTATAAACACAGATAATTTATAATAATTGAAACAGTTAATTTATTGACAGTTCGTGCTATAATTATATTAAATAGAAAGTGGTTACTGATTGCGAGGTGTTATTATGCAAGACAAAGATTTTGAATGGTTCATAGAGAACTACAATATGTTATACGAAAAATACGGATGTTGCTTTCTTGCTATAAAAGATAAGAATATTATTGGTGTTTACAAAAGTTTTGACGAAGCAGCAGATAATACTTTAGAAACCGAAGAAATCGGTACTTTTATTATACAAGAATGTAATGGTGACGAATCAGCATATACAATGCAAATAGCATCAATGTTTATATAAGGGTTAACTAATTATGGCAGCAAATGCATTTATTAAAAGTTATAATGGCATTTCACGTAAACTGGATACCCAGACTGTTATTGAATATAATGGTGCTTCAGAAACTGTCGATGCTATATGGGATACAGGAGCAACAGCTACCTGTGTATCAATGGAGGTTGTCACTAATTTAAATTTAAAACCACTTGGTAAGCAAAAAATACATACTCCTGCAGGCGAAAAGGTTGTAAACACCTACAGAGTAAATATCGTACTACCGAATAATGTGACAGTAAAAAACTTGGTTGTATGTGATTCTGAAATAGACGGGTTAAAAGTAGGTGCATTGATTGGTATGGATATTATGAGTCACGGTGACTTTGCTGTCAGTAACTTCAATGGAAAA
>Ga0123356_10000940_pt1 | contig 32238 bp, 34 predicted proteins | sample TergutEmb28metaG_2_FD_92546 | JGI IMG/M metagenome (GOLD analysis project Ga0123356, IMG submission 92546) | Embiratermes neotenicus P3 segment gut microbial communities from Petit-Saut dam, French Guiana - Emb289 P3 | ecosystem: Host-associated > Arthropoda: Insects > Digestive system > Gut ...
CGGGCAGCATTTTTATAAGCTGGGTAAATCTATTCTCTTCCCTTCCCATTCCTTTAGTATAGCATTATTTTATGCTTAAGTTAACGCATATGCAGGGTACGGCCAAGCCGCAATGAGGAATGAGAATCGTTGTCCGTCGGCATTGCGGGTTACCAACACGCACCGATTACAAACAACGCCCCTTTTCTCATTTTTCTCCCTTCTCTTCCTCATTTATTTGTTTGTGATAAAAAAACAACCTAAAAGCATCAATATTTCATAGAACCATTAAAATAAGGAAAGTAAATTATGTTATGTCCAAAAATAACAAATGTAGAGCCTATTGATAATTATACATTAAAATTATACTATGAAAATGGTGAAAAAAATTATTTAATGTTTTACCATACATATCGGGTAAATGGTATGAAGAATTGTATAATGATTATTTTAAATCGGTACATTTAGTTTCAAATGGGCAAGCCTTTTTCCCGGCTTGTTTCCAATGCCCCTTGACTAAATTCGGCTCAATCCGCTATACTATACAAATGTTTACTTTGACAGGAGGACATCTATGGAAAAATCTCTAAGCAAGATAAAACTTTTTGAGGAACAGCAGATTCGCTATGTTTGGGATGAAGAGGCTGAAAAATGGTGGTGGTCGATTATTGATGTTATCGGTATTTTAACGGAACAACCAGATTACGACAAAGTAAGAAATTACTGGAAATGGCTAAAAACCAAGTTAAAAGAAGAAGGTAGCCAACTGGTTAGTAATACTAACCAGTTGAAATTACTCGCTCCAGACAGCAAAATGCGCCTCACCGATGTTGCCGATACAGAGCAAATTCTGCGTCTTATTCAGTCCGTTCCCAGTAAAAAAGCGGAACCTTTCAAAATGTGGCTTGCCAAAGTGGGAAGTGAGCGAATTGATGAAACTGTTGACCCTGAACAATCAATCGAGCGCGCTATTCAAAATTACCGCCGTTTAGGATACAGCGAAAATTGGATAAACCAGCGCATTAAAGCAATCGAAGTCCGCAAGGCTTTGACAGATGAATGGGATAAAAGCGGCGTTAATAAAAACAATGAATACGCTGCTCTCACAGATTTAATGAGCAAGACATGGAGCGGCATGACTACCCGCGAATATAAAAAACACAAAGGCCTAAAAAAAGAAAATCTGCGCGATAATATGACCAACACTGAATTGGTGCTTAATATGCTTGCCGAAGTTGCCGCTACGGATATATCAATTATTCGTCAGCCCAATGGATTTAACGAAAACGCCGAGGTCGCCAAAGAAGGCGCAAAAGCGGCAAAAGTTGCGCGTCAGCAGATAGAAAAAAGCACCGGAAAATCAGCAGTCAGTAAATTGAATGCAAAAAATACAGGGCAACGGCGTTTGAAAAAGTGACAAACTGTTTAGACAAATGGGAGGGTGCCAGTTACCAGCCTTGGGCTCCAGGTATAAACTGGCGATGCCATTTGTACACATACTGGATTGTAAAGAATAATATAAAAATATGTAAACGTTTGTTCTGGAATTGTTGAGCATATTTTGAAAATATAGTATAATTATATAATGGAAATAAAAGAATACTGTGAGAAATACTTTAATGGTATTTATGAGGTTATCCATAAAACAATAGAGGAAATCTATCCAAAATATTACCCAAAAGAAGCCGTCGATTTCTTTCATAATCATCATTCTAAAGAAAATATGAAAAAACAATTGCCAAATGAGTATACATTGGTAATATTTGAAAACAATATCATAATTGGGACTGGCTCATTATCTGCAAATGAAATTAAACGGTTTTTTATATTACCTGAATATCAAGGTAATGGTTATGGTAAAATATTGTTAAAGGAACTTGAAAAAAATATAAACTGGGAAAAATATGATACATTTATATTAGATTCATCATTGGGCGCTGTTAAATTTTATGAAAAAAATGGTTATGGATATAAACAATATATGACAATAGATTTACCCAATGGTAATGCATTATGTTATTTAGAAATGGAAAAATGGATAAAAAGGAACATCAAAAATAATTAAGAAATAAAATAATTAATCATTCACTTTTTTTCGCACTTCTGAGACAAGGTAAAATGATCCGGTGCAGAGAATGGGCAACTGTTTTTCCCGGCTTGTTTCCAATGCCTGTTGTATTGCTTTGTGCGTATCTTTGATAAATAGTGTTTTATCCGATAAAAATGCCTCGTATACTTTTTCCGAATCACTGGCTCTAAAACTTCCCGGCGTGGTAATGATAATGTGCGAAAAATGGGGCAGTACCATTGCTGCCATCGCGATGGCATTTTTGTCGGCGGCGCAGCCAAACAATATTAGCCCCCCCTCGCCGTACAGCGAGCAAAATGTTTCGGCGCAGAGTGAAACACTTTCCGGCGTGTGAGCGCCGTCGATGATTACGGGGGGGGCATTGGCAATTTCAATTTTTTCAAAGCGGGCGGGAATTTGTATGTTTGCAAGCCCGCGACGAATGGCATCATCTCCAATGCCGGGGAATGCGGTTTTAAGCGCTACTACCGCAAGGCCGGCATTTTCAGCCTGAATCATTCCCGGTATCGGAATCGAAAGTTGCAGCGGCGAATCTTTTCCATGTACTGCCAAAGAAAAATTCGTACCGCCCTGATGTATACTGACATTTGTAATTGATGCAATAGCGGGAAAGTATATCAACTGGCTGTTTTTTTCGGCGGCCCGTTTTTTGAACACCTCAAGCGCTTCAGCGTTTTGCCGCGCAAGAATCAACGGTTTGCCAGGCTTGATGATGCCTGCCTTTTCCCCTGCCACTGCTGTAATGGTATTACCCAGAAAAGCCGTATGCTCAAGCTCGATAAACGTAATAACTGAAACCAGCGGATCGACAATATTGGTGCAATCCAGCCGCCCCCCCATGCCGGTTTCCACAACCATAACATCGCAATTACCGGCGCGGGCGCAAAGGAAAAAAAACAATGTTAACAATTCAAAAAAGGTAAGCGCTTCGCCTTCCTCGCTGGCAGGATCGAACAGAGTATTGTTAAGAGATGGTATGATATGTTCCGCCACATTGCGCAATTCATCACCGGCAGTGCAGTACACCGCTTCGTCAAAAAACGCATTGCCCAAACACACCCGCTCACGAAAATCGCTGATGTGCGGCGACATATACCGCGCCACCCGGCGGCCATCCGCTTCCAGCATTGATGCAATCATTCCCGTCAACGATCCCTTGCCTTTGGATCCCGCAATGTGAATAACCGGCGCACAGCGTTCAGGATGCCCGGCAAGCTCCGCCAAAATCTCCATGCGATCCAGCCGGTAACTTTTGGGAATCCGGGGAATCTGCCCGCTTTCCAAATTGATAAATTGCGAAAGCCACGCAAAAATTTCCGTTGACGATGAAAAACGCTTCTCAACTGGCATGATTCACTATAGCGTGTATTCGGGTTAATGTATATAATGACTCAGGAGTTAACATGGCGGGATTATTGCAAACGAATGCGATTGTGCAGGTTGGTTTAATTGTTAAGGATGTGGAAAAAACAAAACAGAAATGGGCGGCTTTTTTGGGGGTGCCGGTTCCACCGACCATTCCCGCCGGAGATCATGCGGTTACGCAGACAAAGTATAAAGGGAAATCTGCGCCCAAAGCATCGTGCCTTATGGCTTTTTTTGATGCAGGACCAAATATGCAGTTGGAGTTGATCCAGCCGAACGGCGAAAAAAGTACCTGGCAGGATTTTCTTGACAAGAAAGGCGAGGGGATTCACCATATTGCGTTTCATGTTAATGGCATGAAAAAAATTATCGAAACCTGCGAGGAAGCAGGACTAAAATGCATTCAGCAGGGTAACTATGGCGATGCCAGCGGAGAGTATGCATACCTGGAAGGCACAAAAGACTTCAAGTGTATTATCGAACTTTTGGAAAGTTATTCAAAATGAACTATCGTGGATGCCCGCCGTTTTCAGTATCTCGGTGATTTTTTTCCATTTGTTTAGTGTGTACAAATGCAAACCATTGATGCCCGCCGCAATGAAACGATGAATTTGGGTTACCGTATATTCCGTGCCGGCTTTCGTAAAACTTTCGGGATCATGCTGGTATTTACCAAAAATGGAAGCAAGTTCCGCCGGAATGGAACAGCCGTTATAGATGGTCATGCGGATGGTCGGCTCGGCGACCAGCACCGGCATGATTCCCGCCACCACCGGAATGGTGATACCCGCTTTGCGAATCTTTTCCAGAAAACGTTCAAAGGCCGTTACATCATGGCACAGTTGGGTCATAAGGAATTGCGCGCCGCGATCCTGTTTTAAGCGCAAATGGGCAATGTCCATTTCCATTGAAGGAGCGCTGATGTGCTTTTCCGGATACGCCGCCGCTGCAAGACACAGACCGGGAAACTCAGCGCCTAACAGGCTGATAAGATCACTGGCATAGGAAAAATCGCCTCTGGTTCCTTCCCACCCGGCAGGAAAATCACCGCGCAATGCAAGCACATTTTCAAGCCCCATCGCCGCATATTCTTTGGCCAAAACCCTGATGTCATCGCGGCTGTTTCCAATGCAGGTAAAATGAGGCATCGCCAAATGTCCGCTTTTTTGCACCGCAGTGCACACCTCGATATTTCGTCCCCGGCTTGAACCTCCCGCGCCGTAGGTACAGCTGATAAAATCCGGTTTAAAATCGTACAAGCGGGAAAGAGTCTCTACAATTCCGTCCATGGGAATATCGGCCTTGGGAGGAAAAACCTCAAAAGAAAGGGTTCGTTTTTTCTGCAACAATTCCGCAATTTTCATTGTAATAGTATAACATACAATTTATGTATTGCGAAGGGAAAGTTTTTCCACAGAGGCAATGCCAGAACAACGTAAATGGCTCTCAAGCCCTTCAATAATTTCGATCATTGTTGCGGGGTGGGCGAAGGTTGCGGAGCCGATCTGGACTGCTACTGCGCCGGCGATGAGGAATTCCAGGGCGTCTTCGGTGGTGGCGATGCCGCCCATGCCCACAACGGGAACCTGCGATCCAAGCGCGGTGCAGAGTTCCCACACCATACGCAGGGCGATGGGTTTAATGGCCGGGCCGGAAAGGCCTGCGGTGATATTATCAAAAACCGGTTTGCGCTGGTGTATATCTATTGCCATTGCCTTGAATGTATTCACCAGCGAAAGGGCATCGGCGCCGGCATTAACGCAGGCGCGGGCTACGGCGATTAAATCCGGCGCGTTAGGCGAAAGTTTTACCATAAGCGGTTTGCCAGTGACGGTATTGCGCACCTGGCTGGTGACCGCCGCCGCCGATTCGGGATCAAGGCCAAAAGCCATACCGCCCGCTTTGACATTGGGGCAGGAAATATTCAGCTCGATCATATCAACAGAACTTGCGTTTAACAGCGCCGCACCTTCGACATATTCCTCTACGGTGGAGCCGGACAGGTTGGCGATAACCACCGGGCCTAGTGTTCGCAAATAGGGTAATTCATTTTCGATAAAGGCGGGGATGCCGGGATTTTCAAGTCCAATGGAATTCAACATTCCTGCCGGAGTTTCCCATACGCGAATGCCCGTGTTTCCCGGCCGGGGATTCAGGGTGAGCCCTTTCGTACAAATGCCGCCGAGACGCGACACGTCAATAATGCCCGCATACTCTCTGCCATAACCAAAAGTCCCCGATGCGGCGATAACGGGATTTTGAAAATGCACGCCGGCAATAGTAACTGCAATATTAGCCATCGAATATAACCTCATTTGCATTGAAGATAGGCCCATCGGCACAGCAGCGCCGGTTGCCATTGACGGTTTTTATCGTGCAGCCAAGGCAGGCACCCACACCGCAGGCCATTCGCTGTTCCGTACTGATAAAACAGGGAACCCCTGCCGCGATACATTTTGCCGCAACCGCTTGCAGCATTAGTCCCGGCCCGCACGCGCACACTGCCGCATACTTTTCCGGTTCCAAAAAATCGGGGATGCGGCCCTTGTGTCCCGCTTTGCCATCTTCCGTTGCGAGAGTGACACTCTCCGCTTCAAGATAAGCCACCCCCAGCAGCGCGTGTTTTTCTGTATCGTCTTTAAAGCCAGTTCGAAAACCGGCGTACACATTAAAAATATGTCCCGGCGATTCGCATAACAAGGCATTCAGCGGGGCAATCCCCAGACCGCCGCTTATCAAAGCAATTGGTTTTCCGCCTTCCTGCACCGCAGGTAAAAAATCGCTCCAGGCATTTCCCAACGGCCCAATCAATTCCGCTTCTTCACCAATGCGCATGGAAGCCAATTCTTCCGTTCCCTTCCCTCGCCGCTCAATCAAAAAAGTGATGGTATCAGATTCCAAATACTTCCCCGTCAAATACCTTTGATACGGCGTGCTTTTATTCCGTGCTTTTCTGCGGATATAATCTTTATCTTCTACCGCCGGTTCCCACTTCGCCACACTGATCGGCCTGCCCAGAAAAATGGCACTCCGCTTGGGTTTAATCATAAAAAACTGCCCCGCCTTTGGCGCAGTGAGTTTTACGTTTCCGGACTGCCACACAAAATCCATCCGAAAAACTTCTTTGTTTATAAAATCATTCCGTATCAACTCACCGCTTACACCGCAAGGCTTACATTCCTCACACCTCATTCCTCATTCCTCATTTTTTCGCCGCTGCCAATATCGCATCACGCATCGTAATCGTTGCACGGCGGGCCGCCTCTGCGGCAAATTCAATAGTGGCCGCCGATTCATCGGCGCCGCCGCCACCGCCGGATACCTTTAACTCCTCACTCCACGCTTTGAGGATAGATCGCGAGGCATTTACCACACCGCCGTTTCCTTCACGAAGCAGTAATGCCGCATCATCCGCCGCGCCGCCCTGCGCGCCATAACCGGGAATAAGGAAAAATAAATTGGAGTACTGTTTACGAATTTCGGCGGCCTCATCCCGCTCGGTGCAGCCAACAACCGCGCCAAATGCTCCATAGCCGCATTTGCCTGAATGCGCGGCAGCAAGCCCCGCAAGCTTATCCCCAACCACATGGTACACACGCTTTTTCTCTGATACTTCCAGATACTCAAAATCGCGCATACCTTTATTGCTGGTTCGCATCAATACAAAGGCCCCCTTGCCATTACTTTCGGCATAGGTGAGCCAGGGTTCAATGGAGTCCATTCCCATGTAAGGAGAGAGGGTGACAAAGTCCGCCTCGAATTCTCCCGCAAAATGCGCTTTCGCATAACGCAGAGCGGTATCGGCAATGTCGCCGCGTTTAATGTCAGCGATAACAATGCCGCCTTTTTCACGGATATAATGTAAGGTTTTGGCATACGTGGAAAGGCCGGCGATTCCCATTTCTTCATAGTAGGCATTTTGTACCTTGTAACAGGCGGCGACATCAATGGTGCTGTCAATCAGCGCCTGATTAAACGCAAAAACCGCTTCGGCATCTGATCCAGCCCGTCGCCGTTCAGCAGAAGGAATATATTCTGCCGCAGTATCAAGGCCTACGCACACATGGCCTTTTGCGGCAACCGATTCAAAAAGTCTGTCGATGTTATACATTTTATACTCCTTCAAAAACAATTCGCCCGGCATTCAGCGTCATACGTATTGTACCCTGTAATGCTTTGCCTGCAAAGGGGCTGCACTTGCCCCGCGACTTAAACGATGCCGGATCAATTTTTTTCGTTTCATCAATATTAACAATAACAAAATCGGCACGTAAGCCTTCTGCAATACGGCCTCTGTCATTTAAGCCAATAATCTGCGCCGGATTGCAGCTCATCAGCGCAGAAAGACGCTGCAAATTGGTGCTAGGCACTTCAGTGCCCGGCAAGTGTGAACGGCAAACGGCAAAGGCGGTTTCCAGGCCGCTAAAGCCCGGCGCACCGGCAGCCTTGTCTATTTCGCTGTGCGGCGCGTGGTCGGTGGCAATAGCGTCAATGGTTCCGTCACCAATTGCGGCAATAATCGCCTGCCGATCTTCTTCGGTTCGCAGCGGCGGATTTACTCTGCCGAAATTTTCATCGCCCATGCGCTGCGCATCTGTTTCAGTTGCGCCAATGTGGTGGGGCGTTGCCTCGCAGGTCAGGGAAAAACCAGTATCACCCGCAATATTTTTTTTCGCTTCGCGGATTATTTCGATGGCCTCTTTGGTTGAAACATGGGCAATGTGAATATGGCAGCCCGCTTTTTTTCCCAGTTCAATCGCGCGGCGAGTGGCATTATTTTCCTCGATGCGTGACCATTCAACTCTGGGGCGGCCTGCCGTTTTTGCAGTTTCCGCTTCTGATCCGCCAAATTCGCAATGGCAGGAAACCGGAATCCCCAGCCGTTTTGCTTCGCCCATTGCGGCAAGGAATAATTCGTCATTCGACACATCTTTGCCGTCCTCGGAAAGCAATAACGGTAACTGAAAATTGCTGCCGGCAGGCAAGTCCTTAATCCCCGAAAGTTCCTGCCCTTCCATATTTTTTGTCAAGGACAAAACCGGATACAAGTCAACCAGACCAAGCGCATCGCTGCGGGTTTTAAGGGCTTTTGCTTTTTCAATCGTATCAATCACCGGATTGGTATTTGCCATACACACAACGGTCGTAAAACCGCCCGCCGCAGCAGCCAAAGAAGCAGACTCTAAATTCTCTTTTTCAGGAAAACCCGGCTCCCTAAAATGCGCATGCAAATCAACAAACCCCGGCATCAACACCGCAGACGATCCAAAACCCCGCCCATCAACAACAACATCCGCCCCAGAATCATTAGTGGCATCAGTAATAATCTCTTGAATAACACCATTCTCTATAATTATAGACCCAAAAAAATCCCTCTCAATATCAACAACCCTAAAATCCCTTAATACAACCCGCCCCACTCTCTAACCCCCATTTTTGTTCCCAGCCCTTTCCTCATTTCTCAAGGCCTTCGGCAACTGCGTACCTAATTCCTAATTTCTGAAGTCCCCCGCCGCCCTAATGTCATCGCAATATTCGCAGCGGTAGGTTTGCATTTCCTGATTTTCAAGATGAAAAACATGGGCAACATATTTTTCCGTTGAGGTAATGCAACGCGGATTTTTACAGATCAGCACATTTTCGACCTTTTCGGGAAGCTGGAGTTTTATTTTTTTGAAAATTTTTTGATCTTTAATAACATTTACCGTTATATTGGGATCGATAAGTCCAAGAACATTAAAATTAATCGTCATAACATTATCTATTTTGATAATATCTTTTTTACCCATTATTTTTGAATTTGCGTTTACCACAAAGGCTACCGTATGCGGCGCTTTATCAAGGCCAAGCCAGTTAAAAATACGGATGCCTTGCCCCGCTTTGATATGATCAATAACTATTCCGTCTTTAATTTTATCAATGTTAAGCATTACAATACTCCTAATATAGACGCCAATAATGCCATGCGTACATACATTCCGTACTTTGCCTGTTTGAAATATGCCGCCCTTGGGTCACCATCCACCTCAACGGCAATTTCGTTAACGCGGGGCAGTGGATGAAGGATGATAAGATCGTTTTTACTCAATGCCATTTTTTCTTTATTGAGTACATACGTGTCTTTCAGGCGGATATAATCTTCTTCGTTGAAAAAACGTTCTTTTTGCACGCGAGTCATGTACAGTACATCAAGTTGGGGTATGGCTTCTTCAAGGCTTCTGGTTTCAGTAAATTCTATATTGTGTTTTTGCAGATGGCGGGTGATGTATTCGGGAATAATCAATTCTTCCGGCGAAATAAATATGATGGTGATTTTTTCATACCGCGCCAGCGCCTTTGCCAGTGAATGAACAGTCCGTCCGAATTTAAGGTCGCCGCAAAAGCCAACGGTAATGTTTTTAATATCACCCCGCAGCCGCCTGATTGTCAGTAAATCGGTCAAGGTCTGGGTGGGGTGATGATGGCCGCCATCACCGGCATTAATTACCGGAACTGCCGAATAGTTGGACGCAAGCAGGGCAGCCCCTTCCTTTGGATTGCGCATAACAATCGCGTCGGCATAACTTGCCGCCATCCGCACCGTGTCGGCAAGGCTTTCGCCCTTAACCGCAGAACTTGAACCGGGATCGGCAAAACCAAGGCAGCTCCCCCCCAGCCGCAGCATTGCCGCCTCAAAACTCAGGCGCGTTCTGGTGCTTGGCTCAAAAAAAAGCGTTGCCAAAAGCTTTCCCCGGCAGCTTTCCCGCAGGTATTGTTCGTCGGATTCGATTTTTTCAGCCAGGGCAAACAGGCCATCTGTCTCTTCAAGGCTAAAATCGGCAGGTTCAATCAGGGATCGTCCTTTCAACATTATCTTCCCCCATATATGTATAGCATAATGGAGGGCCTCGGTCAACCTGTTATTGTATACTTGTCTATTTTTTCTTTTTTTATTACAATGGTTCCATATCTTAGCCATAAAAATATGTTAAGGAGACACATACATATGCGGAAACAAATAAGCACAAAAATGGGATTTATTGCGGCATTTCTAGCCCTCATGACTTTGACCACTTGCCAGACACTGGGTTCGCTTGTCACAGAACCGGTGGTAACACTGCATTCGGTAGAGGTGACAAACATCAACTTTACAGGCGTAGAGATTCTCTGCAAAGTGAATGTGCAAAACCCCAATTCTGTTGATGTTCCGTTTCCGGAAATTGACTGGGAATTTTTTATCAATGCCAATTCTTTTGTGAAGGGCCAAATAAAGGCCGGCCGGGCAATAAAGGCGCGCAGAACTACAACCGTAGAGGTGCCGTTGAGCTTAAGCTATCTTGAAGTTTTCAACACCTTTGCATCGTTGAAGGGAACCAATCAAGCCGATTATAAAATAGCATTAGGCGCTCGATTTAATCTGCCCATTCTGCATGACAAGACATGGCAGTTTGAACACGAAGGAACTTTCCCGGTGCTGCAGATTCCCAAATTGAGCGCGCCTTCCATGAAGATAGACCAGCTGGATTTTACCAAAGCTGAATTACTTTTTACAATAGATGTAAATAATCCCAATCCGTTTGAACTGCCATTCCCTCAAATGGCTTATGATTATCTGGTGAATAATAATTCGTTTATAAAAAATTCAGTTGGTATTGCAGCTCCCCTTGCCGCCGCTGCGATTACTCCTGTGCTGATAAAATTGACGGTAAACTATGTAGACCTGTATCAGGCTTTTCAGAATTTAAGAAATGCAAACGAAGTTCCTGGCCTATTGTCTCTAAAAACTGATTTTGGCATTCCCGCTTTTATTGATGAAGTAGTTTCAACGCAAGCAGCAGGTTCTTTACCGCTGCTCAAAATACCTTCGCTCAATTTCACCGGTATACGCGTAAAGAGTACCTCTTTGACCAAAATAGATTTTGAAGTTACATGGGAAATTGAAAACAATAATGGTTTTGCCATGAATTTAAGAGACCTTTCCTATAACCTTGCGGTAAACAATTCTCAGTGGTCAACCGGAAAGATTCCCGGCTCTCCGCAAATTGCAGCAAACAGAAAAACGCCTGTCTCCATGGATTTTTCACTCTCAAGCCTGAATATGGTTAAAGAGATTACCGAAATTATTACCAGAGGGACAGATGTTTCGTATCTCTGCAGCGGAAACATAAGTCTTGGCGCCGCTTTACCTGGTTTGGACTCGTTCAATCAGCCTTTTAACTTTAGTGGAACTACAAAGATTAGAAGGTAGGTAAATCCTAAAAAAACAATTCCTCCAGGAAAATTGCCAGGCCTTCTTCGGCATTGGAGCCAAAAATAAAGTCGGCTGCTGCACGGACTTTTTCTTTGGCGCTGGATGGGGCTGCCGAAAAGCCGGCAACGGTAAACATGGGCAAATCGTTTTCTTCATCGCCAAAAGCGATTACTTCTTCCGGTTTGAGGCCCCGGTAATCCATAACGATTTTGAGGCCCTCACCCTTGGAGACTCCGGCGTTCATTATTTCCAAAAAAGAAGGATAGGTGTTGACGATATACACACGGTTGCCAAAGCGGTCGGTCATCGCGCGGCGAATTTCGGGATGCAGCGCAGGGTTGGCAATAAACATCGCCTTGATGACGCCTTGCAGTCCCGGCGCGGCAATGGCTGCTTTTAGATCGGTCACAACCGGAAGTATGCTCGTATGTTTGTGATACATCTCCGATTCCGGCCTTTGTTTTTCAACAAGCAGCGCCCTTTTGCCGTCGGCCTGTGGAGGTAAAAATACCTGAAAATGAATATTCATGCGGTGAGCCAGATCAATGCCAAAATCAACGATATCAAGACTCAGCAAATTGGAACTGAGCAATTTGACTTCCGGCACATCCGCCACTTCGGCGCCGTTGAAAAATACCATTGGCCCATCCGCGCCAAGAGCGTTGTAAAAACGAGCGGCCGATTCAATGGCCCTGCCGGTGCAGAGTATCAATTGTATCCCGTTGGCTTTCAGCCTTTTCAGGCATTGGATGGTACGTTCGCCCAGGCTGGAATCGGGCAATAAAGCAGTGCCGTCAAGGTCAATAGCCAGCGCTTTTATTGTGGTAATATCGATTTTTTTCTGCATGGGTCAGTGTATCCTGAAATCAACGCTTGAAACAACAGCCCGTCCGGTGTATTATAGGGCATGAAAACAAATCCCGTAACCGCCTATCTTACATCTACTCCGCCGGAAAAAGTAGACACCAACCTTTTGGCCTATTTGTGCAATCTGACCGAGATCGCCAAAACCACACCGGAAATAGCCGCTTCCATTGTCAAGGAACTGGAAAACCAGCGAAAGCGGATAAAGCTTATTGCCAGCGAAAATTACTGCTCCATGGCGGTACAGCTTGCGATGGGAAACCTTTTAACCGACAAGTATGCCGAGGGTTATCCCCAGCATCGTTTTTACGCGGGCAACGAAAATGTGGATGCGATTGAATCGCTTGCGGCGGCGGAGGCTTGTAAGCTTTTTGGCGCGGAGTATGCCAATGTGCAGCCTCACTGCGGTGCGGATGCCAATGTGCTTGCATTCTGGGCAATTCTTGCAACACGGATCGAAAAACCCGCGCTGGAAAAATGGAAGGAAACCAACCTCTACAAACTGACCGATGACCAATGGAATGAGCTCAAGGCCGATATGGGAAACCAGCGCTTGTTGGGGCTGGACTATTATTCCGGCGGCCACCTTACCCACGGGTATCGGTATAATATGTCCGGCAGGATGTTTGATATTTATGGCTATTCGGTTTCCAAAGAGACCGGTGTTTTGGATTATGACCAAATTGAAAAACAGGCCATCGAAGTGCGTCCGTTGATTCTGCTGGCGGGTTATTCGGCCTATCCCCGTAAAATCAATTTTAAGCGAATGCGGGAAATTGCCGACAAGGTCGGCGCGGTTTTTATGGTTGATATGGCCCATTTTGCCGGCCTTATCGCAGGCAAAATTTTTACCGGTGAATACGACCCCGTGCCCTGGGCGCACGTCGTCACCACTACGACCCACAAAACCTTACGCGGCCCCCGCGCCGGAATGGTACTCGCAACCACCGAATTTGCCGAAGCGCTGGATCATGGCTGCCCCCTCACTATGGGTGGCCCCTTGCCTCACGTCATTGCTGCCAAGGCGGTTGCCTTCCGTGAAGCTGCCGCGCCGGAATTTAAGGATTATGCGCAACGTATTGTTGATAACTGCAAGGCATTAGCCGACTCCTGCATGAAAAATGGCCTTGATGTACTTACCGGCGGAACGGATAATCACCTGTTATTGATTAATGTGCATAAGCTGGGTCTTACCGGCAGACAGGCCGAAAGCGCCCTGCACGAGTGTCGCATAACACTCAACCGGAACAGCTTGCCCTTTGATCCCAATGGCCCCTGGTACACTGCCGGTCTGCGGGTGGGAACAGCCGCTGTCACAACCCTTGGAATGGGCAAAGCCGAAATGGAGGAGATAGGATCGATTATAGCGCTGGTACTCAAAGGAACCAGCCCGGCACCTACGGAAAAAGATCCATCGGTAAAAAGCAAGGCCAAATACCTGATTGAACCGGCGGTAAAAGCAGAAGCGCTCGATCGCGCACAAAAAGTGCAGGATCGTTTCCCCGTATATCCTGAACTGGATTTACCCCTGCTCAAAAAGGCTTTTGTCGATTAAATATGGGTACATTACCGGTAATACTGATAGTCATCGGTGCAGTAGCGGCGCAAATAATAGCCATTGCGCTTGTGGTACGATTGAAACGCAGTTCGAACACAGGTGCGGCTACGAGCGTGGACACGCAGGACAAAGTATTGTCTCTGGTTCGCGAAGAAATTGCAAAAAACCGCGAAGACATGATCCGCTCAATGAGAGATTCACGCGACGAACTTACAAAAGTATTCATTGATTTTTCCGCCATGCTGGACAGGAAAGTGAACGCCATGCAGGAAATGGTGCATAATTCCGCCAGAAGCAACCGCGATGAACTTTCAGTCTCGCTTAAAACATTTGGTGAACAGTTTGCCGTTAATGTGAAATCGTTTAACGATCTGCAAAGAGAAAAATTCAATGAGTTGATTACCGGCAATAATACCAGACTGGAAAAAATGCAGGAAACTGTCGACGAAAAACTCCACAAAACGCTTGAAACCCGCCTGGGCGAATCGTTCAGGCTGGTCAGCGAACGGCTGGAAATGGTGCAGAAGGGCTTGGGCGAAATGCAGGGGCTTGCCAACGGCGTAGGCGATCTGAAAAAAGCATTAACCAATGTTAAATCAAAAGGCATTTTGGGCGAGTACCAGCTTGGCGGCATTCTGGAACAGATTCTTTCGCCTACCCAATATGCCCAAAATGTAAAAACCAGGGCAGGCAGCGCGGACAATGTTGAGTTTGCCGTAAAAATTCCCAGCAAGGAACATTCAGCCAAAACAATCTGGCTGCCGATTGACGCCAAATTCCCCACCGAAGATTACGAGAAACTCAATGCCGCCTACGATGCCGGCAATACCGGCGAAATTGAACATTATAAAAAAGAACTGGAAAAAAAGATTAAGTTATGCGCAAAAGATATTAAAACAAAATACGTAGAGCCTCCCAACACTACCGATTTTGCCATAATGTTTTTGCCCTTTGAGGGATTGTATGCAGAAGTGCTGCGTTTACCCGGCCTTTTGGAACTGATACAGCGGGACTATAAAATCAGTATAACCGGCCCCACTACCATTGCGGCTTTTTTAAATACATTGCAAATGGGTTTCCGCAGTCTTGCCGTAGAAAAACGCACCAGCGAAATATGGGAGCTTCTGGGCGCGGTGCGCGCCGAGTTCGGCAAGTTTGGCGAAGTGCTGGAAAAGACCAAGATAAAACTTGATCAGGCAAGCAAGGAAATTGATAATGCCGGCACCCGTTCCCGCGCCATTGAGCGGAAACTCCGTGATGTGCAAATTCTGCCTGAGACGCAGGCGGAAAAATTATTAGGCGATATGACTATCGTTGAAGATGAATGAAACTATGTCCGTTCCCTGTTACCCCGATTTTGTACCTTTGTCGCTTGAGTTAATGAACACCCTGCATCCGCGACTCTCGCTTACGGCGGACGGTGTTTCCGAATTTACATTTTCCTGTTTATACCTTTTTAGAAACCGGTATAACTACCAAATTTCACGTAACGGGCCAAATGGCGGATTTATTATTTCGGGCAAGCAACAGGAAAAATTTTTCATGACTCCCTGCGAATCCCCTGACCGTGATATCCTTGAATCGCTTTTTAATACCCACGATTACTGGAAAAATATTTCCGAAACAATACTTGAATCGTCACAGGCACAACTTGCGGAATGGGGCATAACCATTACCGAAGATCGCAATAATTTTGACTATCTTTATTCCCGTGATGAGCTGGCAAAACTATCGGGGAAAAAATTTCACAAGAAAAAAAATCTGGTAAACCAGTTTCAACACGCATACACCCACGAACAGCGTCCCCTGACAAAAGAGCTTGTTCCTCAGGCGATGGAGATTTTGGATCAATGGCGGCAGGATAAGGCATTCAGTCAAACCGGTAATGACGGTGACTATTGGGCGGCAAAAGAGGCGCTGGACTTGCTTGATATTTTGCCGTTGCGGGGGTATATTTATTTTGCCGATGGCAAGCCGGCGGCATATTGCCTGGGTGAAAGCGTTGCCAAAGGAAAAATGTTTACCATTCATTTTGAAAAAGCAATCGATCATTACAAGGGAATTTATCAATTTATGAATCAGGCATTTGCCATAGCACTACCCCGCTTTTTCACCTATATCAACCGCGAACAGGATCTTGGTGATGAAGGTCTGCGGCAGGCAAAAATGACATACCGGCCGTCGGGCTTTGTACAAAAATATTCGGCAAGGAGAACAACATGCATTTTTTAACCGGATTTCACGCTATTGAAGAACGGATTAAAGCAAGTAAAACCAGCGGCCGATCCTGCGGCCCATTGCTTATGGCAAAGGCAGGCCCACGAGCCAAGGAGCTGGTTAATCTGGCTGTGGACTGCAAAATCCGCGTGGACCGGGTGGGAACATTTGAACTTGATCACCTTGCGCCGAATAACCGTGGCATTGCCCTGCAGGTGGAAGACCTGAGCGATGATAATAGCGACATTACCGTGGACGAATTTTTAGAGAGAATTGGCGATCGTGAAAATGCTTTGGCGGTTATTCTTGACGACATTACCGATCCTCACAATTACGGGGCGATACTCCGTTCCTGCGATCAATTTGGCGTGGATTTGGTGATAAGCCGCAACCGCCGCAATGCCAAACACGCCGATGTCATTTCCAAAACATCAGCGGGAACGGTATCATGGGTGCCGCAGGCGGAAACGCCAAACATTGTGCGGGCAGCGGAGCAGCTGAAAGACGCGGGCTTCTGGCTCTACGCTGCCGATATGCTTGGGGACCCGGTACACACCAAAGACCTGCGCGGCAGAGTAGCCCTGGTGTTGGGCAGCGAAGGAACCGGCATTTCCCGCCTGTTAAAGGAGGCTTGCGACGGCATGGTGGCGATTCCTTCGTATGGCAGAATCGATTCACTTAACGTATCCGTTGCCGCCGGAGTGCTGTTATACGAAGTGCGGCGGCAACGGGGGTAATACATTACCTGCGCACCACCCGAAAACCAATATCATTCATCGCAATATATGGAGGACAATAAGACCAGCCAAATGAACGAAGGTATATTTCATTGGAATACCATGATCCGCCGCATATCACACGGAAAGCGCCAGACACTGGTCCCAAAGGATTTACTTGCACCTCATTGGGGTACTTTCCGCCTACGTCCCAATTCCAGCACCATTCAGACACATTTCCGCTCATGTCGTATATCCCCAAGCCGTTAGGAGCTTTGAGTCCCACTTCGTGAGTTTGTTGACTGCTATTGCTCCTACACCATGCCACCGGTTCAAGGTCGTTGCTTCCCGCATACACATATTGTCCCGGTGAACCATTACCCCCAGTAGCCGCATATTCCCATTCAGCCCAGGTTGGCAAACGGTAACCCACAGAAGAATCATTCCGTGTTACCAACCACTTCAAGGCATCTGATGGATGTATATTATTTGTATCACTGCCAATAGTCTTGTCGATGGTATAATAAGGCGGCAACCCTTCCATTTCACTGAGCTTGTTGCAAAACTCAACCGCACTATACCAGCTTACTTTCTCAACCGGACGGTTTCTGTCCGTTTCTCCTTTCATTGACGGTTTGCCTTTGGTCGTTGCAAATTCACTGGGGTTGGTTCCCATAACCGCATGATATTGCGCTTGTGTTACCGGATACTTGCCGATATAAAAGCCGCTCACCGTTGTATGAAGACCGCCAGAGCCAAAACCCTCACCCATGTTGAAACTGCCTCCCGGCACCCAAACCATTTCAACCGGCAGACCCGAAGGCTCCTCGATCGCGGAACCGATGATGTCTCCATCGTTCCCGCAGGATACAAATACGATTGCCATAACAAAGACGACAACACTCAACAACGGCACAATGTGTGCTGACGCAATATGCGTCTTGAAAATGTTCTTCATAAAGAACTCCTTCTCGTGATTATTTATACGCCTTATACAAGACGTTGGAACCAGATTAAAATATGTGCATTTTCAAAAACAACAACAACGGCAAATGATCGCTTAAACCGGATCCGGTTCGTGGGTTATACCCGACCGGAAATCCTCTTTCATTGGCAAAAGGCGGAATGTTAACTACCTTACAGGTGTCAAAATACCAGCCAGTTTTTTCAAACAATTGCGTTGAAAGTAAAAAATGGTCGATAGTTTCCCAATTGTTTCTGTAGTAATAAGAACCGTCCTCCAATTCATTCGACCAGGGCGAGTACAAAGTTAAAACGCCATCAGGAAAATATCGGGCAGAAGGCGGTTTATTTTTGCTGAGAATAATAAAATCCTTTTGCAATTCACGTATCAACACGGCAGTTTCCGGATTATTTCCGTCAAGGCCGTACAGTCCTGTAAACTCCGCCGCGCGGGGATCATCGGGAAGCAGAGCGCTGATTATTGCTCCGCTGCGGCGATAAAACTCATCATGATTCTCGTTCAGGTCACCCATGATGATCACCGGAAGATGCGGATCGGTTTCCATTAGTTCCCTTATTCTGCGAAGAATAATTCGGGCCGATGCCCTGCGGACACTTTCCGTTGCATCATCACCGCCGAGTTTTGATTTCCAATGGCAAACAAAAAGCGCCAAAGAAACATCTTCTGCATCAATATGCGCTTCCAACATGGGCCGAGGTGCAATGTCGCCGTTAACATAAACCGAGTGAGACTTTGTTTCGCTTAATGGAAATCGGCTTAACAGCCCAACACCCAAAGCCATATCAGGAATTTTGGAAAAATGGGTCCAGCGATAACCATGCGCCGAAAGCACAGCGGCAAGATCAATGACAACATGCGCCGATTCAATTTCCTGCAAACCAATAATATCCGGCCTTCGTTCCATTTCACTAATGGCTTTGGCAATAACATTCAACCGCCCCCGGTACTTCTCTATCGTCCAGCCAGCCGATTCCCGGTACTCATCGTATTCGGTTCCGTCTTCAACCCCGTCAAAAAGATTATGGACATTCCAGGTCATAATGACGAGCGCATTGTCCTTTACAGAAGGGTTTCTTTCCGCGCCGGAAATATTGCAGCCGCCGCACCCGGCAGCCAACACCAGCAGCAACACCGCACCGCACAAGCCCTGCACCGATTTCCAATTTACATAATTTCTTTTCACATTTGTCTCCATATAAATTTATATGGCGGAAACATACGTTTTGCATTAGTGTCAATTCATTTTTTTTCTATCTATTTACATATAAAAATGAATGAGTACCAATAGAAAAAGAGTTAGTTACATATGGAAGTTTGACACTTTCCCGGCAAACGTGCTGAGTATGGGAAGCAAATTGTTGCAACAATTGAGCTGGTTACATCCTATCCATTTCCCCTACCCCATCAACGCATCCAGATCGAACTCGCCTGCGGTGCAGGGGACGGTGATGCCCCAGTTTTCCAGTGCTTCGGGGTGGATTTCGCCGAAGACGCCGATTTTTTTGCCTTTGTAGACAATAGCGGCGGCGCGTCCTGGAATGAAGCGAGGATCTTCGCCTCCAAAGGAGGCCAACTCTTCCACATCGTATTCGCGGGAAAGGTAGTAGAACAATGTTTGCAGCTGGGCGGCAGCGGTGTTGAAGTTGGCTTCTTTGTCGGCGTGAAGGAAGCCGGCATACTGGCGGGTTAATGCGCCGTAGTTGTCGTCTTTGTCTTTGTAGGCAATTTTGCCAACTTCAAAAATTTTGTGCGGATATACCGAATGGCCGGAAACGGATTCGCTTATCATCAGCGATGCAATGATCGAATCGCGGACGTATTCGTAATTTTCGGTCATGGGGTTGGCTATGCGAATAATGTTTGTGCCTTCGCCGCGCATATTTTCGACCAGGTCTTTGCGGGAACCAAGGTAATTGTAAATCATTTCCTGATAGCCCAAACCGATAAAAATTTCTTTTACTTGACGGCTGAAAAAAGTGATGGGACTCAAGCGGCCAATGGTTGAGTCGCTGGGACGTTCCGGCTTGAACGAACCAAGGCCGCGGCCTATCATTACATCTTCGGCGACATCGGCGGCGTGGAGAAAATCGTTGCGGTATTCGGGCGGCCAGGCGAGGACACCTTCGGTGTTGACGCCTGCGGTGGCACCTTCGGTGTTGGCGCCGCGTTCCACAGACATGGTCGCTTCAGCCTTTACTCCCATGCGATTCAGTGCCTGCACACATTCATCGGCATTGAGTTTTTCGCCCAGGAATCGTTCGATTCTGGCCAGGGAACAAAAGACTGGTTCCTGGAAATAATAGGGGTAGACAATATTTCTGCCAAAGGGTGTGTCGAACTCGTACTCTATCTCCACGGGTTCAATGGTAAAACCGTTGTCGGCTAAATCGCAGGCAATGATTGACGTAGCCAATGTTACCAGAGCAATGTCCGTTCCGGTAAGCTCTACAAAAATGTCCGTGTCGCCAACCTGCACTGCGCCCAAATCGGCGGAGTTGATAATCGGCGGGTAGGAGAGAATATTATTTTGTGAGTCGGCGAGCAGTGGGTGAATGGGTTCATGTTCCTGGATAAAGGCAAACTCTTTTCCCTTGGGATGCTGTTTCAGAATTTCCCGCAGGGTCAGCGAACCGAAGGGCTGTGCCTGATCCTTGCCAAGGGTCAGACCATCTTTGCCAGGGGTCAGACCATGGTCTGGCCCCTGGAGCGGTACAAACGACACACTGTCCGGATCAACGCCCTTGTAAACGATAGGCCAGTTGATTTTTGCAATGCGGTATACTCCCATGGAAACCGTGCGCCGCTTGCGCCCAAAATTCCAGGCAAGCTTTTCCTGGGTTTGAATTATGTCGCGTAAGGCCGGATCGGAAATGGCTTTTCCGCTGGCAATAAATCCCGCAATGTACGGGCGCACTTGCTGAACACTTTTTTCCGCTTTTACTTTGTGTCTTGCTTTTTGCACATTGCCACTGCGCGAAAAAAATGAATACTCATTCTTTGTACCGCCATAGTACACCCGCAATTGCCGGGCGCAGCCAGCAGTTCCCCACAGATCGGGGCGATTGGTATCGTTCAATTCGATTTTAAGCACACGTTCTGATTCAGGCAGACTCTTGTCGCTGTCTTCATCCAGTTCTGCCTTGGCGCAGCTGAGGGCTTCTTCAAACGCATCTTTGCTGGTCCAGTATTGGTTTCTACCATCGGGACTCGCCAGTGCATAAAAAACTGATTCGTTAACTTCGATTTTAGGCATTCGTCTATTCCTTTGCGCGACGCAGGCGCACATTTTCAATATCGTAGCTGAACAATTCCCGCAGATCGTTAAGGCCCAAAGCCATCAACGCCATGCGATCAATCCCAATACCCCATGCGGCAACCGGCACATGCACTCCCATGCTTTCGGTTACTTCGGGCCGGAAAATGCCGGAGCCGCCCAGTTCAAACCAACCCAACACCGGATGTTTGATATGCACCTCCACCGAAGGCTCGGTAAAAGGGAAATAACCGGGAACGTATTTGACTTCTTTGGCGCCGGCAACTTCGCAGGCAAACATTTCCAGCATACCCAATAAGGTACGCAGGTTGACATTTTCACCTAACACAATACCTTCGGTCTGATAAAAGTCCGGCAGATGCGTCGCATCCACCCGGTCATACCGGAAACAGCGGGCAATGCCAAAATACTTGCCGGGGATTTTTGCCGTGGGCAACATTCGCGCGGAAAGCGCCGTACCCTGGCTGCGCAGTATCAGCCGCTTGGTAAAATCTTTGTCAAACGCATAACTCCAGCCGCGGCTGCCGGTTTTGCCGCCGTGGGTGTGAGCCGCCGCCACATTGGAAAGCCACGGCTCTTCGATGGTTTTTGCGCTGGCAACACCGTTTGGATCGGCAGAATCGGCAATGCGGTAGCTGTCGTGAATATCACGGGCGGAATGGAATTGCGGCATAAACAAGGCATCGGAATTCCAGAATTCGGTTTCGACTAACGGTCCGTCAAACTCTTCAAAGCCCAGCGAAGCAAGTTTGTCTTTGACGTGCTCAAGAAATTGTGCGTAGGGATTACTGCGCCCCGGAGTCAGCCGCACCGGCGGCGTTTTAACGTTATACGATCGAAATACCTTGCCTTTCCAGCTGCCCGTTTCCAGCATCTGCGGCGTAAGGGTGCCAATTTCATCACCCGTGATCCCCGCGGCATTCAGCGCCGCTGCTGCAGCCTCGGCAGGAACCGAACCGTCTTCTGCAACAGCAAAGCCGTACACCACCGTTTCCCGCTCGAACTGGCGGAAGGCAGCATCGGCAGCGCCGCGTTTTTTGGCAATGCCGGCCATGATCTTTTTCTCTGCGTCACTCAGCGAAACCTCGGCAAGCAAGCCGCCTTCGGTCACCACTTTTATAAGCAAGCCCTTCATCAACCTGAAGTGGGCAAGTATTGGATTTTTATCAGGATCATCAAGATGATCCAACGGCAGGGTTATAACGACCTTTTTATGGTCATCCATCGACAATACGCCCAGTTTGGACAAACTGCCAAAGGCGCTGCCAATATCTTTATTTTCCATTTTGAGCGCTTCGGCAATATCGGGCAAGCGCGGCCTGTCCTCCGCCCGGTTGATCCTTTCCCGTATCAACGCAAGGATTCGCTCTTCGGGGCTGCCCTTTTCTTTCCATTCCTGCCCCAGACCCGTTATCTCGTAAAAGACCGCCGTCTCGCGCCGAACCTCGTTAATCAGCCCCTTCCCCGCCAGCCACGACAGCGCCTGGTTGCCATTGCCCGGCTTAAAGTCCAGTTCCTTTTCAACCTTTTCGATGGTCAGTTCATCACCCTTTTTGTAGGAAAGGATGATTCGTATTTCCAGCGGATGCAGGTTTTTCACCGTGTTTTGTATATCAATTGCCATAGGGATATTGTAACAAAATTACGAAAAGGGTTCAAGAATGGGGAATGAGGTGTGAGGCGCTGTTAGTAATCTCTACAAATAGTTTCTTTTTCACCAATGTTTTCATTTAATAATTTTTCAAAATCCATTTTTGTTTTTGCATTTTCATCCAATTTTAACGACCTCTCCTATTTTATTTAACATTGTATAAAAATCATAATTTGCATCAAAATCAACAAGATCTATATTATTATCAAAATTAAAGTAGATTTTTGAATATATTTTGAAAAAATTTCCTTTTGGATATCCTTTTATGCCAATATCTATATCTGAATTTTCATTTATTTTTCCAGTAACTAATGATCCAAACAAATAAATTTCTTCACAACCCTCATTTTTGAGCAATTTAGTTACATTTTCTATATCTTGACGATATTTTACAGGTACATTTATATCCATAATATTATATTATACAAAAATATATATTTAAGTCAATCTATTAATTTGCTGCATTACTAAAAAAGGTGTCCGTCACTGGTCACTGCAAAAGTGTGATTGACACCTTTTTCTTGATATTGCACCATATCGTCTATTTTTTGAAGAATCAAATATAGAGAATGATAGATTATTATCTATGTACGAAGAAAAAAAACAGAAAATTAAAACAATGTTAATTGATAATGTTAATCAAATTTGTTCTTTAATTGATGATCAGTACTAATGTACCGCAAACGGAATAATTTCGGTGATTTGTATGCGGAAGCGGGCAGAGGCGACCCATTGGCCGGATTGAATAAAAAAGCGGGGGAAGGAGGCAAGGCTGATAATGCCGGTTGCTTCTTTGGGGCGGTTGCGTTCACTGCTGCGCAGTATTTGCCGGACGGCGGCTCTGGCGGCGTCTTGCAGGGCGGCGTTTCGTATGTCCAGCCAGCCGGAGTCCGGTGAAGGGCCGTGCAACGGACAATAGCCCAGAGCCTGAGCATTACGATTCATTCCCATTCGCCATATCTGCATACGCCTTTGTTGATCGCTGCTCAATTCATAATCAGCCCAAATTCGCAGTTGCGTACCGCGGTTTTCAACTTCAGTCACTTTAAGCCGGGGATCTCCCCAGCGTATCTCGCCCATTGGTTCAAACACACCAAAATCTTCGGCAATGCCCCTGGCCCGCTCTCCAATATCATAATGAAAAGACCAGCCGTAGATCATGCCGGAAAAATACAGAGCTGCTTCCTGCAAAGCCCGCCTGCCTGCAGTATCTCTGCTCAGCGGGTACTCAGCATCAACTCTGTCACCGTAAATCGGCTCAACATCTACCCACACTTCGCCCCGGAGCACTAACGGGGTATTTCCCGGATCATGCCCCTGCGCCAGCACCGTCCAAGACTGGCATATGATGAAAAAGAGAAAAATGGGGAAAATCCTGCGGGTCATAGTGTCATTATCGGCATAAATCCGGCAGTACTGTGGGGGTGTCAAACCCACAGTATGGTTCTGCATCAGGAACCTGCTTTAGCCGTTTCCTTGCTCATGGGGAAAACCAGATTCAGGATTATGCCCACAACGGTGGCAAGGGCAACATTGGCAAGACTAAACGAGAGGTCTTCTGTGATATTAAAAGTAAGTAAACCGCCGCCAACGCCAATGACCAGCATGACCGAAGTAATGGTCAAATTGCGTTTGTCTTTGAAATTGACTCCGCTTTCCACAATGGTGCGCAGACCGCTTGAAGCGATTATCCCAAAGAGCAGCATGGAGATACCTCCCAGTACCGGGGTAGGAATAGTCTGAATCAAAGCGCCGAATTTCTGAAACAGCGACAGAAACACCGCAATAACCGCAGCGCCGGCCATAACCCAGACAGAATACACGCGGGTGATCGCCATAACGCCAATGTTTTCGCTGTAGGTAGTATTGGGCGGTCCTCCCCAAAGTGCAGCCCAGACAGACGCAAGACCGTCACCGGTTAAGGTGCGGTGCAAACCGGGGTTCTTGTAGAAATCCTGGCCGACAACTTTACTGACAACGACCATATCGCCCAGGTGTTCGCAGATAGTAGCCAGAGACACAATGATAAATGTTAAAATCGCTATAAAGTTAAAAGCCGGCACTTGCGGTCTGGGAAAACCAAACCATGCGGCGTTCTTAACAACTTCAAAATTGATAATGGCATAAGCGGGCAAAAACAAACCCATAATAAACGTAAAAAGATACCCTGACACAAGCCCAATAAGAATGGGAATAGCAGCAAAAAAACCCTTGAAAAAGATATTGGCTATTATCGTTACCGCCAGAGTAAATGCCGCAATGGAAAGGTATACTAAACTGTACGTTTCCGAATCACCCGGGTTTGTACGAGATGCCATGTTCATGGCAATTGGTGCCAGATACAAACCAATAATCACGATAACGGAACCGATGACCACCGGGGGCATTGCCCTGTCCAGCCATTTAGTGCCTGCAAACCGTATAATCAGAGCTACCAGACAATAAAAAAGACCGGCTGCAATAGCGCCGCCCATGGCATACGCTACCCCGTAACTGCTTGATACACCGATGAGCGGCGGAATAAAGGCAAAGGATGAACCCAAAAAAGCGGGTATCTTGGCGCCGGTACACAGAATGTAAATCAAAGTACCAGTACCAGCGGTAAACAGCGCAGTTGAGGGGCTTAACCCTGTTAAAATAGGGACCAAAATGGTTGCCCCAAACATGGCAAATACATGCTGCAAGGAAAGGGGTACCCAATGCCTCAGGCTTGGTTTGTCCTGTGGACGAAGTTCTTCTTTAATCGGCATAGTAATCCTCCGGCCTTTACTATACATCAGAGAGATAAAATAGGGAACCAGTAACCGCGTTTTTTAGAGAGACTATTTTTTCTCCGGTACCAACCGGGCAAGATAATCTTTTAGGACATTTGCGTAATCCTGATTAATTTTCCGCTCTGTAGCGGCATAGGCGCGGTTTTCAGCTTCTGACACGGTAGTATGTCCCTCCCGTGTATTGAAATTGAAGGGCAGTATGGTCACGCCATTGTCCTTAAGATTTGCGGTAAGCTCGATTCGCGCAAATTTATTCGGATTGTTGGGATTATCCACCGGGTTAACCGTTACATTTGCATCAAGTATATACCGTGCATTGGCTCCGCCGCTCCTGAACCCCAAATCGGAGAGAGCCTTGGCAAAAGCGCCCTGGATTCTTCCTGCTTTATCGTTCGCTACCCGAATACCAACCGGAATTGCCTGAGTAATGTTCCGCGCTTCACTACGATAAAATTCACCCGACACCAGCCCATCAGGAGGCGTGGCGTCTATTTGCTTTAACAGATTGCCATACGAAACATTCATATCCGCCACTGCCGCCGCAAATTGATACCGGGAAAACCCTTCCAGTGAATTTTTTTCCGTTGGGCTCATGGCAATAAGGTTTGCGATCATGGTCTGGTTCGCTCGTATCATGTCGGTGTATATCCGGGCAGTTCTTGCTTTTTCCATAACAGCCGCCGCGAAATAGGTGTTTCTTGAGTCAAACCACACTTCCCTTATTTCCGCTCCAACCAGACTATCCATGGAAGCCGATATCTGTATCGTATTTTTCATGTTGATATCATCAACCCAGCCCGCAACGGCGCCGCTGCGTATCGTTTCCTGATAGGTATTGGTAATGGTTTGATCCGCATATATTGATTGACCAAAAATAGCAACAAGATTGGCAAGGGCATTTCTTTCCGCCATTGTGCGATCAGAGGCATGACCCACTGCAGCAACAAATTGCGCCCTATTGTACGATGAATCAACTGAATCAACCCAGGCGGGCTTGCTTCTGCTGGTGTTCACCGCCACCGATGCCTGCTGCTGCTGCTGTTGCTGCTGCGGTGCAGAACCGCCGCCGCCCGAAGATGCTGCCGGAGCCCCGCCGCCGCCATCCATCCTGTTCAACGCCGCCTGTGCAGCGGCAATCGCATCGCCCGGATTGCCGGAATTACCGGAATTGCCGGAATTGCCGGAAGATCCGCCAGACGAAGGAGCGCTTCCGCACGCGGAAAAAATGAAAAATAGACAAAAACACCACAAACCTAAAGATTGAAACTTACCCATACGTTAATCCTCCAAAAAATATACATTGATTATATGATTATTGAGACTTTTTGGCTATTGCCAAAGTCCACACTGTTTTCTCTCTGGGATCGACCCATGTATCCAGCACATAAAAACCAGTCAAGGTACCATACGAATAGATCGTGTTGTCATTGGATGTTTTATAGCCAAATAAACTAGTGGTAGTCTGATACAACAGGTCGCTGCTGTGGGAAGCCGTATTGACACTTCTGATGATCGCAAAAACGGCATTATTAAAAGAATTTCTATAGGTAGTTGCAAGAGAGGAATGACGACCGGCAAAGCCGACACCCACCTCATAACCATCAATTTCAAAAGGAGGATCATCCACCCAGTCGGGTTTTTTGTTGTCCCCGCTGTATTTGGGGCGGAACCTTACCGGACTGGACAGTGCCGATGTATACGTGGTACGAACAAAAAAAGCATTCTCTATTTCCAGCGTATCGACATCCGCATCATATTGCAGGGAGTCCACATATTGATATGCTCCCGCTTCGTCATATTGTAAAGACGTATAGGTGTTATGAGTATAATCAAACGCCCCGGAACCGACATTATTGATCGTCATATATTCGCCTGAAACTCTGTGGAACACGGCAATCTGCCGCGCCGCATCTTCCAGAGCAAACTGCAAGGTATCTTTGGGGTTTGACATTTTTCCGGAAACACCAATAAAAACAAGCCCGTCTCGTTCGGGCATGGAATTAAAAAAAGAGCCTTTGGCGGGGGCATTGCCCGTAAAAATCGAAGGCTTGCTCAAACAAGCTGCCGCCATAATGGATACAAGAGAAAGAATACACACTACTTTGATTTTTTGCAGCATTATTTATCCGTGGGAAGAAAGCAAAAAAACACATCCAGCACCCGCAATCGCAGGCACTGGATGAGCTTAGTTGATATTAATTATCAACCTGCATCGGCTTGTCATTTTTTGCAAGCTGGGCGTCCAGCATACCCAGAGCCTGACTGGCTTTGAACTGGGCATATTGGGCTTCTTGGTTACCCAAAATACTGGCTACTGAACTTCTTGCATCAGATTTCTTGTACTCAACCAGATACCACCATGTTCCATCTGGAGCTTGCCAGCGCTTGATGGGCTTTGCACCAGAAACATCAACGTTGGTTACCTGACGGCTAACATCTTCCTGCATGGAAGCATTGGCCTGGTTGCCCGCATTGCCTGCATCAAGGTTATAGTCCGTAAACATGGCCTGTACCTTGGTGTTCAACTGACGAGCGATGGCAACTCTGCCACGAGCTTCAGCAGTTGTCATGGACATTGACGGGGAAGACTGCTTGGCAATCCCGATACCCCACAGTGCATCTTCGGGTGGGAAATCATTGATCCATTCCGGTGAATTGACCGGGCCGGCGCCTGCGGATGTGGCAGGGGGGGTTGATTTACATGCAACCACCATCATGACAAGGGAGAGAGCCAAGATAATTGAACATACCTTTTTCATACAAAACACTCCTTCAAAATCATTTCTGAAGATATACATCTTCATGAAAAGAATATACCACAAGTCCCGAAACATTTCAAGTATTCCCGGTACTTTTTTAGGCCTTTTTTACCTGTTATTTTTACAGCATAAAGCCTATACCGACCTTCATTAGGAAGCCGTGACCTCCCTTAAGTCCTAAATCGGCTTCCCCGCCGATAGGAATGGCACCGCCGTAAATCACATGAGTTCGCAGGAATGTTCTATCGTTAAAGAATACATCCAGCCCCAGACCGCCACGAATCCAGAAGTCATGCCACCATGACCACCCGTCCCATGTTTCAGAGCTGGTGGTTATTTCCACATCAATTCCGCCGGTTGGAAAAAACACAAACATATCGGAAATAGGGATGGGATATTTAAAGTAAACACCAAGCTGTAAAGCTCCGGTACCTTCAAGATCCATTTCACTGCCGCTTATTGTTTCTGTGTATCCTTCCGATGTTATGGTCATTTTATCTGGATTTTTATACAGAAAACCCAGATTCAGTTCAAGAAACCGGCCCAGGCCGAAAAAGCCAAATGCGCCAAAACCGTTACGGGTCAATTTCCAGTCTGCATTAACAGAATACGTCTCATAACCATACGGACCATAGTAGGTGTCGGAAAAACTTACACGCCCGTTTGTAGTGGTATTATTATACATAATGCCAAATCCTACGTTCTTATCCATGGCGAAGGCTCCTGTTGCCACGATCATCAGGCACAACGCCGCCATAACCAACTTTTTCATTGTTTACTCCTTTAGAAAACAACTTATTATTTTATGGAAAACTTCCATAATCTGAACCGGCTCCACAACATGGGCCAGAATCATACAATTAAAAGGACTCCGAAGCCATGGTGATAATTTCCGCGGTTTGTACATTCAGCGCTTTGGCCCGTAACCGCCTGGTGGAACCGCTTCCGCTGACGCTTCCGGTAATAACGACATTGGCGCCCAGCATTTTTCCGATAGATACGGCCGAGTTATCATCAACATCCCCGGAGTACTGGAAATTGGCTTCCGCCCGAACTGCGTCCAGACTCTTGCGGTCTACTACTCTGAATTTTCTGGTATCAACGAATAAGAAGACTATCTCTTCGATGATGAAATCAGCCATATCCTGATCGCTGCTCGCAATACTTAAAACCGCTACGGTGGTATTTTCGGGAAGGTTATGTATTAACGTATGGGCCGCTCTGATTACCGCATCCTCAAGCGGATTGCCTGAACTTCTTCTTGCAGGGGCTGCGGCGGCTCGGGGAGCGGGAGCAGCTCTGGCAGCAGGCGCGGGCGCGGGCGCAGCAGGGAGCGCCGCAATTGCGGCTGCGGCTGGCGGCGGTGGAGCCGCAGCAGGCGTAACGGCTCCGCCGCCGCCCACGGCCAGGGTATTCTGGATGTTCAAACTAACCAGCGCGCCATACCGCATGGTCATACCAACAATGGTACAGGTTGCGTTGGAACTGACCGTTATACTTCTTTTGGCGCCAATATTCCATGTGCCGCCCCGCGCGGTGGTATCAGCCGCTTCTACCACATTTTGCCCGTTGTGTACAATTATTTTTTCCCGTGTCTTTGGGCGCAGATGAGCAACGGTAACGCCATTGACCCATACCACAATGTCTTTGTCTGCATTTTCCGCGTTAATGATTATTTCCGACTGGCCTGCGCCGGCTGAGGCGTTGGGATCGTTGGGTCCAGCCAGGCGCGTCTGGGCATTAAGGCCTGCTATAAGACACAGGCCAAGAAATACCATAATGCTATTCTTCTGATATCGTTTCATAGTACCCAGTATATTAAAATACTTGACTATTTGTCAAGTATTTATGAAATAAATCAACATTCTATACTATAAGTTATTAGTATCATGACTTTCAAGTTAGTAAGGTGATAAAAACCTAACTATTAGGGTGGAAAATGACCGACCTAAGAAAGGTGCTGGCCTTCAATATGAAGCTGCACCGCAAAAAGCTGGGACTGTCGCAGGCAAGACTGGCAGAACTGGTAGATGTATCCGATAACCACATTGCGCTGATAGAAACCGGCAGGCGATTCCCTTCAATTACCATGCTTGAACTGTTGGCTACTGCCCTGGAAATAGACATTATTGAACTGTTTTCAATAGAAGCTATTGCATTATCCGCCAAAAAAGACGTTAAAAACGCCATTTTGGCGGATATTGACCATATTCTGACTATCAGATTGCTCGAGAATATTAAAAATACTTGAAATTTAGAAAAAAAGATGTATAGTGAATGTATGCGAAAACTTATATGTATAATGGTGATGGCGCTCTGTATTAGTCCCCTGCTTTTTTCCCAAGCCGGGGGGAATATGCGCTATGTGGCGGTTCAAACCGCCGTTCTGAAAGATTCTACCGGGTTTTTTGCCAAAGATCTAAGGTCTCTTTCACTGGGGGATGCGGTAACATTTATCCGCGAAAGCGGCAAATGGACCGAAGTCCGGGTAGGTAATGTTACTGGCTGGGTAGCCTCATCAAGTTTGAGCGCCCGGCAGGTAGTTGCATCTGTTTCCTCTGTTTCAGTCAACGAGGTTGCACTGGCGGGAAAGGGATTTTCTGTGGATACGGAAATCGAATACCGGAAAAGCGGCTTGGACTACTCTATGGTAGATTCAATGGAACGAACGGTTGTGCCTGGTGATGAACTTTTACGTTTTATCACTGAAGGCCGCTTGTCCAGGGGGGAATAAATGCGAATATTTTTGGCATTAGTATGCATCGTGGGGTGTCTCCTTGTCCCGGCAGCGTATGCGGTAGGGCAGTCTCAGGGCAGCAATACCGGCTCACAGGCAACCGGCGCCCAAGGCGCTTTTGGCAGCGCTCTGTCCAATCTGGATAACGCGGTTAATACGGCGGATGCGGAATTTACTCCGCAGGATGAATATTATCTGGGGCGCGCGGTGGCAGCAAATATTCTGGCAGCGTACCGGCCCTACACCGCAAACCCGGAACTGACCCGCTATGTGAACCGTATTTGTCAGACCATTGTGATTAACTCTCCGCAACCGGCCTTATTCAAAGGCTATTATGTGATGGTTCTTGACAGCCCTGAATTTAACGCGTTTGCTACTCCCGGCGGGCACATTTTCCTTACCAGAAAACTGGTAGAAACAGCCACTTCCGAGGATATGCTGGCGGCGGTTATTGCCCATGAGCTTGCTCATATTATGTTGAAACACAGCATTGCCATTATCAATGAGATGCGGTTTATGGATGATATGTCGGCAACGGCAGGCCGGGCGGCGAATATAGCCGGTCAGCAAACCAACGCTGCCAAGCAGGCTGCGTATTTCCGCAATTCGGTAACGGCAAGTATTGATACCATGATCAAAAACGGTTATTCCCAGGAGCAGGAGTTCCAGGCAGACCGGATGGCGGCAGGCCTTCTGGCGGTTTCGGGGTATAACCCGGCAGCGCTGGTGGAAATGTTACGGGTACTGCAGCAAATGCAGTCTGCCCAAAGGGGCGGATTCAATACAACCCACCCTTCACCGGCTCAGCGTATCTCAAATGTGCAGGGAACGGCTAACCAATACCGGGTTCAGGATACCAGCGCTTCCCGCGCGGCACGGTTCCGGAACAAGTAAAAGCGGTAACGCGTATGCAAAAACAAAGGGGCTGTCCGAGAAGTACATCTTGGGCAGCCTTTTTTTATTAAAAGATTCCCAAAGATGAAAAGCCATGTTAGAATCTTTATATGAGCAAAGGAAAAAGTGATAAAATCACCTACAAA
>Ga0123356_10000941_pt1 | contig 32233 bp, 32 predicted proteins | sample TergutEmb28metaG_2_FD_92546 | JGI IMG/M metagenome (GOLD analysis project Ga0123356, IMG submission 92546) | Embiratermes neotenicus P3 segment gut microbial communities from Petit-Saut dam, French Guiana - Emb289 P3 | ecosystem: Host-associated > Arthropoda: Insects > Digestive system > Gut ...
ACACCCTCCGGGGCTCTGCGAGGCCCCCTATCGGGGTTGGGGCATTGCAGTTAGCCCCCCCTTCACCCTTCCCTAAACTAAGCACCCTTCATCGGGAGGGCATCCTCGTTTTTAATCCCTGTATGCACTCACCTTCCCGCTATAAACTTATGCTGCCTTAATACCTAACGTAGACGAAGAATTAATGAGCGCTGTCTTTTGGTAGAGCCGACGTAGGGGGGTACTGTTTTAGAGTACGAGCAGGGGGCGGGTGCCCCCTGCGGCGCTCAAAATAAGACCAGGTAGCAGTGCTTCGGCAATTCAAATTTGCACGGGGTGAACGGCCCCAGAATGATGGGGTGGATCAAGTAAAGAGTTCGAGGGGGTCGCAAGTGCTGCAGGAGCCCCCGGCAGGGCCCCGGAGGGTGTTTTTTTGGTTACTTTTTTGTCACACAAAAAAGTGACTCGCCGGTAGGCGAAACCTACGGCAGCCGCGCAGCGGAAACAGCCGGGCCGCAGGCCCAGCACCAAAAACCCCGCCCGGGAGGGCAAACAACGCCCGGGCCGCAGGCCCAGCAATAAAACCCCGCCCGGAGGGCAAAAAAATATTTTAGCCCCCCAACTCCACCCCTAACTCTATACGCGCCTTTAGCCCGGCCGGCGTATGGGGATATTGCCCTATTACCCACCTTAACAAACGCTCATAGTCTGCCCTGTGCCCCTGCTGCCGCCGGCATAAAGCCATATAAAACCCTACCTCGGACGCATAGACACCCTGCGGCCAGGCCCCCATAAAGGCCTCCCCTACCCTCAACAACTCCCTACACTCCCCTGCGGCATACCACGCGGCAATGGCCGCAAAGGAAGCTGCCCCGGAAAGCGCATGCCACGGGTAGGCCTCGGAAAGCCCCCTCAACTTCTGGGCCTGCCGCTGGAGGGCCTCCCCCCTCTGGCCGCGTGTGGATGCGGCTTCTCCCCCCTTCTCCAGCCCCTCAAGGGCCTCGCGGAAGGCTTCTGTTGCCGCTTCATATTCCGTACCCCCCGCTACCCCTAACTCCAAAAGCTCCTCGCTGCTGGGCTCCCTGAGGAAGGCTTGGAAGGAGGGGGGCCTTTCCAGGGAGTCTTCTGAAGCAGAGGCCTCTTGAGCAACGGGTAGCACGGGCAAAGGGGTAGCCTTCTGGGCCTCCTCCAGGGGGGGAGCCTCCCGGGGGGTGGCAGAGGGGTTGTCCGTCGGGGGGGCTTGCGCGCAACGCGAGGGACAGGCTGTCAAAACAAAGGCAAAGAGACAAAGCCCCCCTGCGCAGGAAGCCCACCCGAGGCTTTGCCTGCGGAGGGGGGGAGACTGCCCCGCCTCTATGGTAAAACCCCTTCTAAACTGAGCATAGCCCCACCCTCCGTAGGCGCTAAACCCAGCTTCATCGAGCTTTTCATGTGGCGCTCCGGCGAGAGGAAAAACAGCACTGTACCTGCAATGGCCGCGGCGCCCGCCATGGAAAACGTCGTTATGGAAACAACTTTGTATGCCAAAACCCTGTCCCTTATCTGCTGTGTCTCCTTTAAGTCCATGCTCCCACGCACCACAATCGAGTCGTGATCAACGGAGCGCTTCCTATATTTTCTGAAGTCATTGTCAGCAAGCCCCGCAAACACGGTACCGGCAATGGCCGCCGCACCCGCCGCCCCAAACAAACCATAGGAGGCCTTGCGCATGGGAGAGGGGCCCCGCTTCAATTCCTCCTCTATCTCTGTCTGCGGCCTTAGACCCATTGAAGTTAATACCATGGGCTTCTCTATGGTTTTCTCCACCACCACCGTCTCCGTAATAATGGTCGGCTCCTCCAGCGAAACACTGGGGCTCGGGTTCAGTCTGCCCAAATTCAACTCGGCCAACAGCTGCCCCAAAGCAACTTGCGCGTTTTTGTCCTCGCTGGCGTTCTTGGCATGCTGCACTTGCAAGGGGCCTACCTTCTTCACCTCAATGCCGTCGGCCTGCAAAATACGCGCACTGACGCTATAGGCGTCTTCCGTCCGGGACATGCTGCCCTGCAACACATAGTGGGCTTTGCTGGTACGCCCCAGCGCGGCAAGGCATTCGGGGTTGTTGGGGCACCCCGCCTCCTGCGTCGCTAAAAAATCATCCACCACCGGCTCCGGCGTCATGTGTATTTGCTGCTTGGCCACCTCCTGCATAAACAGCGCATTCCAACGCCTTCCAAGAGGGCTTTCCTCTGTCTCCAAGGGCAGGGCCGAAAGCCGTGGCTTCTCCAAGAGAATAATGACTTCCACCGGCGGCGGCGCTTGCTTGTGCTTCTTCGCCCCCTGCGCCCATCCTTGCGCCCCCACCAACACAGCTGTGAAGGCCACTATATAACGCATGCTTCCGGCCACACGGGCCACTCGCTTCCACTCATTCATTCCGCTTCTCCTTAAGGCCTCTATGTCCAACAATTTCTCCTACTCCTTCTGCACCACCGTGTGCGCCCCTGCACGCACCTGAGGGGCGACGCTGCTCCACCCCTGCTTCTCCTCTCGCTGGCCCCCCGCGGCCGGCCTATGTGCCCCTCCCTCTTTCCCCCCCTCTAGCCCACCCTCTCTGCTGTCTGCAAGTATTGTATTTCCAAAACGTCAGCAAACAAACACTGTTAACTGGAAGTTACTGGCACAAAAATACAAAGGCTTAAAAGCAACGCTAGAGGGCCTATACAGACAGTTTTGGGGGGCCTATGTCCTGTTGTTTTTCTCTGCGGGCGACAGGCAAAGCCTACGCAAGGCGCGCTGAAAACGGCGAGGGGAAAAACCCACCCGCAAAATGAAGAAAGCCAGAGTGGTTTTAGGTTGAAAGGAATACAGCCAAACGCCATTGGACGGGGGCGAGGGGGGGGGCTTAAGTCCCGCATAAAAACCACCTTGCCCCCAGCTCATAAGCCTCTACATTTCCATCCGTACATCGCGGCAGCTCAAGTCAACTTGCCGGTCTAGTGGAGGTTGAGGCTTTCTTGGAGGTAAGGATCTTTCTTCGCAATCAGCGGCACCTTCTGGAATTTCCTTTGCAGAAGGAAAACAAACAACCCGGCAAAACCCAAAACAGCTGAAAGCTCAACCCAACCCATGGGCGGCGAAGAGAAATTGATGGGTGTCACCATCAAATAAATGTCCAGCCAGCGGCCCAACAACACAACCAAAGCAATGACGGCGACATAGTTGGGGTTGCGTTTGAGCGGACGGGGCAAAAGCAAAAAGAAAGGAAGCACCCAGTTGAGAGCAAAATTGAGATAGAAAAGGGGCTGCCAGCCTCCATGCCAGCGCCTCAAAAAATAAATGGTTTCTTCAGGAAGGTTGCCATACCAAATCAGCATGAATTGGCAAAACCACAAATAGGCCCAAAAAGTACAGAAGGCAAAGAGGAGCTTGGCCAAGTCATGCACATGGGGAATGCGGAATTCCGGAAACCAACCCGTCTTGTTTAAAAGGATACACGTTAAAACAATGGCTGCTACCGACGAGGACAAAAGTCCTGCTATGTTATACATTCCGAAGACGGTGCTAAACCAATGCGCTTCTAAGCCCATAATCCAGTCAAAAGAAGCCATGGAAAACGTTAAAGCAAAACACACCAAAAAGCCGGTGGACCAACGCACCGATTGATCCGTGCGAGAAACCTTGCCGTCTTTGTCTTGCGCCTGAGAAAGGCTTCTCAAGCGCAGAGCAAACAGCCACCACAGCACCAAAACAACCACCATGCGGATGACATAGAAGAGAGGGTTCAAATAGGCGACTTTTTCGTGCAGGAGATGATCATGCTCCATCACCCCAGGCCGCGCCCACTCATAAATGGAGTTTTCGCCACTGAGCAGGTTGACAAGCGTGAGCAAAATCAGCAAAGCGCCAACGGGCAACAAGGCAGCATAATTCTCAAACACACGCTTGAGAACAATGTGCCAACCCGCTTTGGCTACGGTGTTGAGAGCCAGAAGAACCAAGCCCCCCGCAGCTAAGGTTATAAAAAAGAAAGCGCCTACCAAGAGATTGGTAGAACCCCACTTGGGGTCTAAAAAAACAGCAAAGGCAAGCCCTCCCAAGCCCAGGACGGCCACTCCCAAGGCCACCATTTGCGTTTTCATTGTTTTTCCTGTGCTCGTCATAAGGCCCCCTGAGAAGGAGTGTCGGCATTCGTATTCGTTGTCTCTGGTCCCAAATCCACCGGCGGGCTAGCGGCTTGAACTGCGCGGATATGGCGAATCACTTTCCACCTGTCTTGCTGCGAAATCTGCTGCACATAGCCAGGCATGGTCCCCTGCCCCGTCGTAATAATGTGGAAAATCTGCCCGTCTTTCATCTGGCGCGCATTGTTTGCTAACAAAGAAGGAGGACGTGAAAACAAACGTGTCACAAGCCCACCACCTTGCAAGTCCATGGCGTGGCAAGGAACGCATAGGCGTGCAAACAGAACGTTGCCTCGCTCAAGAATCTGTTTTTGCGCCTCCGTATTTTTAGCGCTGGGAAGAGGATCTCTCAGTTCCTCACCTGCACGCAAAGCTTCTTCGGGGCCCGCCGCATAGTAAAAGGGTTGATAGCCTCGTGGAACAGTCCCCTGAGGTGGCACCGCCAAAGTTCTTCCCTCCGGCAAATAGGGATTGGCTGAAAACGACTCATAGGCGAGGGAATAGGCCATGTCGGGCGAATATTCATAGTTCGGCTTTGAAAAGTCTTGCCCGCAAGCCAACAACCCCAAAAAGGCCAGGCAGCCTAGGAAACAACATATTCGGGAAATATTCATGGCACCTCCTGAACGACAACGGCACCCTGTCCTTCAAGAAAACTTCGCGCCTCTTCGGGCTCTGCCCACAACTCCAGCGCGAAACGATCGTCGGTGACGCGCTCCAGAGGCACTACCTTCTTCCCCGGAAAAAGTTTGGAGCGCACAAAGAAGGCCAACACCGTCGTCAGTGCTGCACACAACACCGTCGCTTCAAAAGTAACAGGAATGAAGGCTGGCACCGAAGCAAAGGGCTTGCCTCCCACATTCAGAGCCCATGAAATCGCCGAGGTATAAATCATCAGCGCCAACATGCTGCCCCCACCTGCCAAACCCGCTAAGAAACATACCCAAGTTAACTTCGAAGGCCTAAGCCCCATGGCCTCATCTAAGCCGTGTACTGCATAGGGCGTATAAACATCCACCACCTTTAACTTCACCTTTCGGGCGGCCTTCGTCGCATGGAGAATTTGAGCTTCTTGCTCAAACCAACCCACTGTTCGGACTTTGCTCATGCTGTCACCTCATGTTCAGCGTGGTGTGCATTTTTGTGCTTCGCAAAGTTGTTCACGGCTTTCACTTCACCCATGGAAATGACTGGGAGGAAACGCACGAACAACAAGAAGAGCGTGAAAAATAACCCAAACGTCCCCGTGAAAGTGCCTATCTCAATAACGGTGGGTTTATACATCGCCCAGCTGGAGGGCACAAAGTCACGGTGCAACGAAGTCACAATAATGACGAAACGCTCAAACCACATGCCTATGTTGACGACAATGGAAAGAAGGAATGTTGCCAAAATGGAAGTTCGTATTTTTTTGAAATAAAACAACATCGGCGAAACAACGTTGCACGAAAACATAATCCAATAGGACCAGGCATAGGGACCAAAGGCCCGGTTGATGAAAGCAAAACGCTCCCATGGACTGCCGGAATACCAGGCAATGAAAAACTCGGTGCCATAGGACAGGCCGACGATGCCTCCTGTGACGATGATGATTTTGTTCATGTTCTCAATGTGCCTGATGGTGATGAAATGTTCGAGCTTCAACACCACCCGCGTAATAATCATCAACGTCAACACCATCGCAAAACCGGAAAACACCGCCCCCGCAACAAAATAGGGGGGGAAAATGGTGGCATGCCAACCCGGCACCAGCGAAGTCGCAAAGTCCATGGACACAATGGTGTGCACAGAAAGCACCAAGGGCGTGGCCAAACCCGCAAGCAACAAATAGAGCGTCTCATAACGCGACCAAATGCGGTTGGAACCATTCCAGCCAAACGACAGAAAACCAAATATCTTCTTTCGAAGCCCAGAAAGGCGATCTCGAATGGTCGCCATGTCAGGGATTAAACCGATATACCAGAATACGGCCGACACCGTGAAATAGGTGCTGATGGCGAATACGTCCCAAAGCAGAGGGGAACGGAAATTCACCCAGAGACTGCCGCGGCTGTTGGGATAGGGGAACATCCAATAAATCAACCATGGACGCCCCGCGTGAATCAGCGGGAAAATGGCCGCGCACATAACGGCAAACAAAGTCATCGCTTCCGCGGCTCGGTTGATGGAAGTGCGCCACTTCTGCCTAAAGAGAAATAAAATGGCTGAAATCAGTGTCCCGGCGTGACCGATGCCTACCCAAAAAACAAAGTTGGTAATGTCAAAAGCCCAACCCACCGTCTTGTTCAAACCCCAGGTACCGATACCTGTGCCAATTTGGTAGGCAACCATTCCAAACCCAATGCCCAACACGGAAGCGGCAGCCAAAAAGGACAGCCACCACCGCACAGTGGGACGCTGAATCAACGGCGTAACAATGTCATCCGTAACTTGCGACAACGTTCGTTCAGCCGTCACCAGTGGTGTGCGCAATTGGGAGACCTGTGCTTCACTCATCTTTGCCTCCTCCACGGTTTGTCACCTTGGCCATATAGGAAACTACGGGCCCAATGTTCAACTCTGTGAGCAGTTTATAACTGCGCTGACGAGCTGCCATTCGAGCAACTTTTGAATTTAGATTGTTCAAATCACCAAAATGGATGGCCTGGGTCGGGCAACTCTGTTGACAGGCTGTCAACACCTCACCATCCCCCAGGGGCCGCCCTTGGTTGTTGGCCCGGGCCTTCCCTTCTTGAATTCGCTGCACGCACATAGAGCATTTCTCCATGACACCGCGGGAACGAATGGCCACATCGGGATTGAGCACCATGCGCTCCAAAGAATCCTCATGCTTATATGTAAACCAGTTGAAGCGTCGAACTTTGGGAGGGCAGTTGTTCGCACAATAGCGCGTTCCTACGCAACGGTTATAAACTTGCTGGTTCAAACCCTCACTGGAATGCACCGTTGCCAAAACAGGACAAACCGTCTCGCAAGGCGCATTCTCACAATGCCAACACATCATCGGCTGGAAAAATACCTCGGGAGACTCCGGCTTTCCCCCAAAATAACGGTCAATCCGCATCCATGACATTTCACGCCGAATGGACACTTCGCGCTCACCTACCACAGGAATGTTGTTCTCTGCCTGGCAAGACACCACACAGGCGCTACACCCTGTGCATGCGTTTAAGTCCACCACCATGCCCCAGCGGTGCCCCTCATATTTGTGCTCGGACCATATGCTGCCTGGCAGCCCGTGCGTGTTCAGCTCGTGCATCGCTCCTTCGTGAACTTTGCGTGGATCTTCAAGGAATTGCGCCAACTCCATGGAGCGCACCAACATGCGATCTTTCCCAAGAGAGTCGAGTTTTTCGCTGTAGGTTTGGCTTTGAGCCAGCTTTTTATGAGCGCCTGTCTTGCTGACAACAGCATTGGCGCCAGCTCGACGTGTAGCGGCCAGAGGAGCAACATGGACACCCACGTTGTTGCCCACTTTCCCCGCAGCTGTTCGGCCATAGCCTGTGGCTACGGCAACAACACCTGTGGGAATTCCAGGAAGACGAAACACAGGAATGTCGACGAAGAGACCTTCCACTTGCAATTTCACCTCGTCACCATCCCCCACACCCCATTCTTCTGCCTGCTCCTTGCTTATTGCCGCATAATTCGTCCAAACGGTTTTGCTGAGCGCATCCGGCAACTCTTGCAACCATGCATTGTTGGCATGCTCTCCATTGCGCAAATAGAGTGAAGGATGTACCAAAAGCTCTATGGGAGAAGGCACCACCTTCGAGAGACGAACCAAGGCTTCAACCTTAGAGCTTATGGCTGCTTTTAAGGACGGAGATTGCTCCGTCTCTTTGTTTTCACGCCATATGCCTCTGCGCAAAACCTCATCCCAAAACCCCTGGAAGGAGCCTGCTCCACTTGGGTAGATTTCCCTCTCCCAGAAAGAGCGTACAAAGTCATGATCGTTGCTGGGCTCTCCCGCCCAAGCCAACAAGGAGGCAATGCGGCTTCGCGTGTCAAAAAGCGGAGAAATGAGAGGTTGAGCAACCGCCCATGTTCCACCCTGAGGCTGCGAATCAGACCAAGATTCCAGCCAGTGGCTTTCCGGTGCATGCAAGTGGCATAACGAAGCCGTTTCGTCTAGAGTGCCTGCCGTTGATAGGGAGAATATGCCTTCCAACAGCCCTTTGAGCTGAGCGCCCTGCGGGTGTGAATAGACGGGGTTGACGCCAAGGAAAAGAGCCGCCCCTACTTTCTTGGCTGTCAATTCTGCCAAAAACTCGTCCAACAACAATGCATTGTCGTCCAACTTGCGAGCCGTGCTCCAACGAACGGTCACACCTGAATTTCGAAGAACCAAATTGCAAAGCAAGGCCAAAAGCTGAATGCCCGGCTCATCACCACCATAGAGGACAAGGCCATTGGGACCGGCGGCTTTGAGCTCCAAAACCAGGCGCTCCAGTTTCTCGTTCGAAAACTCAGCAGGCAACTGAGCGTCAACCTGAGAAAGCGCTACCTGAATGATGGGCTCAGACCGAGGCGCCAACTTGCGCAACAAAGCGGCCAACACAGGGAGCATCGCCGAAGGCTTGATGGCATAGCGAATATCTGCACATGAGCCCGTCAGAGAAAGTGTCGACTCCACTTGAATGTGACGTAGGAGTTTTTGACGCGACCTCTCATCTTCCACATCCCTGGCTTTCGCATATTGGCGCGAAAACCCTACGGGAGACAACCAAGAGCCCAAAAAGTCCGCCCCAAAAGAAACCACACATTTGGCTCTGTTAATGAGAAATTCGGGAATCTGCCGCGAACCAAACAAGGCCTCTGTCGCTCTCGCAAGGGCATCCAACTCACCGCTCGCATCATAACGAACGGTTTTGGCAGATGGATATTTCCGCAAAAACTTGGCTAAGGCTGCTTCTTCGGATGGCCCCAAACACCAAGGCAATACAACGCGGATGGCCTTGTTTTCTGCGCCGGCTTTCTTGAGCGCTTCGGCCGTCGAGTTGTCAATCTCTTGCCAGGAAACCGTCCATGAGGTTTGAGAAGGACCTCGTGCACGGTTGGCATCATAAAGCCCCAAGACGGCAGCTTGTCCTGTGGCACACAAAGAGCCCAGCGACACAGGATGCAGAGGATTTCCCTCCATCTTAATGGGGCGCCCATCGCGTGACTTCACCAAAAGCCCGCATTGTGCAGGACAAGCTCCGCATACGGAAGCATACCAAAGGGCTGAACCCGGCGTTAATTCGTCCGGCTTCTTTGTAAATGGAAGAATCTGTTGCGTGGGCCCACGCTGGCAAGCGGCAAGCACTGCAGCGCCGGACAAGCCCATAAGCTTGAAAAAGTCGCGTCGAGAATTCTTTTCAATAGGCGTTGCAGACACCCCAACGGGCAACTCTTCTGCAAACTCATTGAGCTTCTCTTTCTCAACTTCACCCTTGCCTGAATATTCAGCAAGACTTTGCCAAAGGCGCGGTTTGGGTTCATTCAAATTCGACATGGTTCCCTCTCTAACGATGGCAGGCAGAGCAGTCTGTGGGTGGGTTGAGTTCTCTCGACTTAAACTCTAAACCTGGCGCCATCCAGGCCAACGGAACAGGTGCTTTTTTCTGCTCTTGGACCGTCTTTCGGTGACAATCCAAACACCAACCCATCGCCATGGTTTCTTGCTGCTGAAGACGAACCATCGTCTCAACAGGCCCATGGCATTCCTGACAAATAAGCCCGCCAGCTACAACATGGCTGGAGTGATCGAAAAAAGCATGATCCGGCAAACGGTGCACACGCACCCAGGGAATGGGTTTGTTCTCTTCAATATAGTTCGCCAACTTTTGAATCTCCGCCGAATCCATCCGCACTTGGGAATGACAATTCATGCAAACACTGGAAGGAGGAACTCCCGCATGGCGGCTTTTCTCTGCGCCAAAATGGCAATATTGGCAATCCATCTCATATAGCCCTGCATGTAGAGCATGGGAATAGGCAATGGGCTGCTCGGGTGCATAGCCCTGCTGGTTATTCAGCGGGCCTGTGCATGCGCAAACAGCAGCGACTCCCATGACAAGGCTCAAACTCGAAATTCGCAACCTCATGGTTAAGCTCCCGACGAAGTGGTCACTGCATTCTGCCGCAGACGCTTCATCAACGAACGAAAAGGAAAAACTTCACCCAAACTCAGCCCTGATGCTGGCCAAACCACACAGCAGAAAACAACCAGCACCAAACAAACAGGCACCGCCAAAGGCATCGCAAACAACAGTCCCGTCCCAGAAAAGTCCAGCAAAGAAACCAACCAGGACTTCCAAGCAGACCACAGCCAAGTGGTGCTCCACCGACAACAGATGGCCATGCCCATGCCCGACAAGCCCGTCAAAGCAAGAAGCGCAAAATAGGAGGCCGGCCTCGCTTGAGTGGCATCCCCTGCCCTCCAAGCCTTGGCCCTTAAAAGCGCCTTCCCCAAAGCCCCAAAAGCCAACCCCGCCCAGGCTGAAAGAAAAATCAGCTCCCAAAAACCGAGAAGTATCGGCGGAAAGAGACCGGGCACCACCACATATAGGCCGGAAACCACATGCAACAATACAATCCCTAACCAACCAAATGCCAAAGCCGCGTCGCTGGCAATATGGCATTGCTGCACCGAGGGTGTCTGCTTGAATGCCTGCGGCTTGCCCAGCGCAAAACGCAAAAGCAAAGAACCTGCAAGCACAAACAATGCAAACAAAGGAAAATAAACCAGCGTCAATTCGACAAGAGAACTCATGAATTCCCTCGCTTTCGGTTCCAAATAATCAGCGACAATCCAACAATAATGCCCATCCCCTCCAGACCGAGGAATAAAAAGTGGGTCTCTGTGGGTTCAGGTATCGTCCCATCACGGGCAACATCCGCCAAAAAAGCCTTCACTTGGTATTGCTCCTCGGGCGTCAGGGGAGCTTCCCCATAGAGAGACTTCATCATAGGCGAAGACATTTCTTCAAGAGCAGGCACCAGCTGGCTCTCCCCCTTCTGCGCATAGGCAAAGGTTAAATCCGGTCCTACGGAGCCCCCTCCCCATAGAGATACCCCTCGAATATGATGACAACCAAAACAAGAGGGCCCCCCATTCACAAGAGGCTTCTCCCCTTTGTAGATGGCTTTCCCATCCGCTATCTCCTGAGGCGTCGCGTCCGTTCCCCACTTGGGACCATCATAGGGAATACAGGCCTCCTTCTGCTGGTCGCAATCCGCTAAATAGGCCCAAATCGTCTCAAACTCCTCGTCCGTCAGACCTTGGGCCGGCATCATCACCCCAGCAAACTTCTTGTAGAGCTCCCTCGCCGTCTCATCCCCAGAAGCAATGACTCCAGACGCACCATTTATAAGACGCTTCGCCCACCCCTTCTCCCTTCTCTGCGTCACACCCTTCAGGTTGGGCCCCGTCTTGTCACCCTTGCCAATGGTGTGGCAACTCGAACAGCCCTTGCCCTTGAGGCCAAACAACTTGGAAGCTGCCTCAAACTCCGGGGGAGTCGCTGATTGAGCTTGCGCTGTTGTCGCTATAGCTAAAACAAGAACCGAAATTCTAAAAACCATACGCGAAGACACTCGGTATCCTCCTCGCAAAACATGAGGCGCTTAGCTTAAAATCCACAACTCCATGCAATTCCAGGACCAAAGAAACTCGAATAAACAAGAAAAAACCCTGTCGTTTTTTTCGCCATGCGCCAAAATCGCGAAAAAACTGCGCCGCCTCCCTTCACCTCGTCCTTATGCAAATAACAAAATCTAATGGGTAACTCAAGTAAACAACTTGTAAACTTTCGAAATAAAATGCGTTTTATAAAAACCCTTGGGCCCATCCTTCCCCTGCCGCGCCTTTTTCTCGCATGCCCTCTATAACTTGTCGAGTATAAAAGCAGCCAATAAGTCCGCCTCGGAAGAACTTTGATTGGGCCGCGTTTGTTCCGCTTTCTCCCTGGGCAAAATATCCAGCGTTACAATGTAGCCCGGTTGTATGCGGTAGGCCGTCTCGCCTATCAACGCCGAATCCATCAACTGCTCGGCTTCTAACTCGTCAAGCTGCGTCATCGTCTTCACACACCCCACCAGGTTCTTCTCATCCTCTCCACTCTCTAAACGCGCAAAATAAACCGCCGGCACCAAAGGAAATCCCCTCGCCTCCCCTGGGACTATCAGCTGCCCCTCACTGAGGTCTACCTTCTCCTCTGCAGCCCACGCTTCCAGCTGTTTCTCAGGCAAAAAAAGATTCACACCCCTATATAAAGCAAAACTTCACTTTTGGTCACGAGCTTTGTTATTCCATACATAGGCCTCTGGCATATTACCCTTAGAAAAGGAAACATCGTGTCGCTTGCAAAGGAAATTTCAGACTCTGAATTTCAAAACTATGTCCTCAAGTCGCCCCTCCCCGTGCTCGTTGATTTTTGGGCCCCCTGGTGCGGCCCTTGCCGCGCTGTCGCGCCCATCGTCGAGGAAATCGCCCAGGAGCATGCAGCACATTTGCGCGTCGCCAAACTCAATGTCGATGAGTGCTCGCAAACCGCACAACAATATGCCGTCCGTTCCATCCCTACGCTGCTGCTCTTCAAGGAGGGAAACGTCGTGGAGCAAGTCATCGGCTCCGTCCCTAAAGCAAAACTCGAAGAGTTGATTCGAAAAGTGCTCTAGCTCCCACCTGTCTCGCCACTGCACTTTTGAAAAAAAACCTCCCCCCCCCCGCGCTGTGCCTCAGCGCCGACGCGGAAGCAGATGCATCAGCACGTCTTCTCCTATGCGCTCCGTCTGTACAATGCTCAAAAGACGGGCCTTCGCTACCCCTCCCTGCAAAGGGCCCCCTCTGTTCCAGCTTAGCCCTCCCCCCCCCATCAGCTTCGGCGCTAAAAAGAGCCATATCTCGTCGGCTAGGCCCTCCTCTAAAAAGGAGGTGAATACCTCGGCACCCCCCTCTACGAGAAGGTGTGTACAACCCCGGGCCCCTAGCTTCTTTAGAAGACCCCCTAAAGAAACCCTAGCCCCTTTCAAGGGTAACTCCCAATAGTCCACCCCTCGCCCCCTTAATAAAGCGGCCTTCTTCACATCCCCCCCACGAGAAGTCGCTAGGACGGTGGGCGCTTGCTTCTGAGACTTGAAAATACGCGCTTCCAAGGGCGAGCGCAGGCGCGTGTCCAAAACAATACGCAGGGGGTTCCTCCCTTTGCGGCCCTCGGGACGGCTCGTCAGACGGGGGTCGTCCGCAAGAACGGTGCCTGCGCCTATGAGTATGGCGTCTACCCTGTCCCTTAACTCGTGTACCCATTGGCGCGAGGCGGCGCTCGTCAGCCACTTCGAGTCCCCCCCCGCCGTGGCAATAAAACCATCTAAACTGGAAGCTATTTTTAAACTGACAAAAGGCCGCCCCGTCTTCGCCCACTTGAAAAAAGGACGGTTCAGCATGTCGGCTTCGCGCTGCAACAGCTTCGGCCAAACATCTATCCCCGCCTTGCAAAGCTGCCGACGCCCCCTCCCGTTCACCAGGGGGTTGGGGTCCGTCGACGCAAATATAACACGCGCAATCCCCGCTTCCAGTATGGCCTGCGCACAAGGGGGGGTCCGTCCATGGTGGGCACAGGGTTCTAGGGTGGTGTATAAGTCCGCCCCCCTCGCCCTCCCCCCCGCTTCCTGGAGCGCTATCACCTCCGCGTGCGGCCCCCCAGCATAGGCGTGAAAACCCTTCCCTAACATCTCCCCCCCCTTCACTACCACCGCCCCTACCACCGGGTTAGGACTGGTCCGCCCTAAACCCTTAGCCGCTTCAACCAGGGCTATACGCATCCACTTCTCAGCTTCGTCCAGCGGAGGTCGCATCTGGCTTCCCTTCACTGGCTTCCTTCACAGGCTCCTGCTGCGCCAGCCCAGCAAGCTCAGCCATAAATTCAGAAACATCTCCAAAAGAGCGGTAGACGGACGCAAAGCGAACATAGGCTACTTGGTCCAAAGACGACAACTGCGCCATCGCCTCCTGGCCAATCAGCGAAGAGGCCACCTCCTTATCCCCCACCTCCTGTATTTTGCGCTCAATGGCCACCGCTACCGCCTCCAGTTGCTCCACGGAGACGGGCCTCTTCTCGCAAGCTTTGCGTAACCCCAACAGCAATTTGTCGCGATCGAAATTCTCGCGGCGGCCATCCTTTTTCACAACAGTGGGGTTGAGTTCTTCTACGCGCTCATAGGTTGTAAACCGACGCCTGCATTGCTCACAAGCACGCCTGCGCCTAATGGACGAGCCCTCTGAGGACTCTCGCGAATCCAAAACACGGGTGTCTCCTTGTCCACAAAAGGGGCAGTGCATGGGGAGAGCTTCACGCTCCTTCGTCGGCAAACATGGGAAATGCGCCGGCGAATGCCTTCACCTGCGCGTGGACTTTTGCCAAGGCAGCCTCCTCCCCTCCCGTGGCCAAAGCCGCCCCTATAAAGTGGGCTGTCTGCTTCATGTCGGACTCTTTCATGCCGCGCGTTGTCAAGGCAGGCGTCCCCACGCGGATTCCAGAGCTGATGCTCGGTTTTTGCGGATCAAAAGGAATCTGGTTCTTGTTCACCGTAATGCCGGCCTTGCCCAGCCATTCTTCGGCCAACTTGCCCGTCAACTGCTTCGGCCTTAAGTCCACCAGCATGAGGTGGTTGTCGGTTCCACCGGAGCATAGGCGAAACCCCTGCTCTGCTAAACCCTCGGCTAAACTCTTTGCATTTTTAATAATCTGCTCCTGGTAGCGTTTAAAAGAAGGACGCAAGGCCTCCCCAAATGCCACCGCTTTTGCCGCAATAACATGCATTAACGGCCCCCCTTGAATACCGGGGAAAACATAACTGTTGATGGTTTTCCCATAGGCCTCTTTGCAAAGCACCAAGCCCCCACGGGGGCCACGCAGGGTTTTGTGTGTCGTGCTCGTCACAACGTCGGCCAAACCTATGGGGGAGGGGTGTAGGCCCGCGGCTACAAGGCCTGCAAAGTGCGCCATGTCCACCACCAACTTCGCCCCCACTGTGTCGGCAATTTCCCGGAATGCGGCAAAATCAAAAAACCGAGGGTAGGCCGAGCCGCCTACCACAATCACTTTGGGACGGTGCTCCTTGGCCAAAGCGGCTGCCTGCGCATAGTCTATGGTTTCTGTGTCGCGCTGCAAACCATAGTGGACGGCGCGGTAAATACGGCCGGAAAAACTCACCGGAGAGCCGTGCGTCAAATGGCCGCCCGAGTTGAGGTCCAAAGCCAACAGACAATCTCCCGGCTGCATCAGCGCCATATAAACAGCCATGTTGGCCTGCGAGCCCGAGTGGGGTTGAACGTTGGCTACCTCGGCGCCAAACAACTGTTTGACGCGCTCCATGGCCAACACCTCCACCTTGTCGACTTCTTCACAACCCCCATAATAACGCTTGCCGGGGTAGCCCTCGGCATATTTGTTCGTCATAACGGAGCCCGCCGCCTCCAACACCGAGCGACTGACAAAATTCTCGGAGGCAATCAGCTCCAGCCCCTCCTTCTGCCGAAGCTCCTCGCGAGAAATGGCCTCAAACACAGCAACATCCGACTGGGCAAGTTTCAACATCGTCTCCCTTTTTTCATTCAAGGCAGTTTCCAAGCATTGGCGCTCAAAGCCCGCGGCTTGGGCTGCCCCAACTCCACTTCCCAACGCATGCCGCTGAGGGCATCCCCTCCCATATCGCATACTTTTTGGTGTAGCATAACATAGGTATTCTCCTCCTCCTCCTGCCGCGGTATCTCTAGCCTCCCCAAGTCCACAGAGCCTGAAGGAAGCGCAACAGCACTCGCATAGTCCCTGACGGAACATGTCGTACGTCCCGTAGATTCTTGCGCCGGTTTCTGTACGACTACCGGAATGTGCGTGCGGCAAGCCAAAACAGCTATGCCAAAACCAAATATTCCCACCCAAAGCAGACTTTTTTTCATGGGCAATCCTCCATGTCGTGAATTTTAGCCAACCGAAGCTGATGCCGACCACCTTCAAATACATTGTTTAAAAAAACTTCCACCATCGCCGCCGCTAAACCATCCCCCGTCAAACGCTGCCCCAAACATAACACGTTCGCATCGTTGTGTTGCCTGGCCAACTTCGCCTCATATTCACTGCGGCAAACAGCTGCACGTATCCCCTTGTGTTTGTTGGCTACAATGGCCATGCCATTGCCCGTTCCACAAATGAGAATTCCCAAACGCCCGGGCTCCTGCGCTACCCAAACGGCCAGCTTCGCAGCAAAGTCAGGATAGTCTGCGGAGTTTTCTGAATCGGTCCCAAAATCAACCACTTCAAAACAACCCTGCTGTCGAAGGTGCTCGACAAGCCTGGCCTTCTGGAAATACCCAGCGTGATCGGCTGCCAATGCCACGGCTCTCATGGGTTCCATAGCTTGCCTAGCCTAAACTCCCCTGAATGCCAAAACCACATTGGTTCCTCCAAAACCAAAAGAATTGGAGAGTGCAACGCGCACACGCGCTTTGCGCGCTTCGTTGGGCACATAGTCCAAGTCACAGTCCGGGTCCGGGTCCGTCAAGTTGATGGTGGGGTGCACAATGCCGCGAGAAACCGTCAGCGCCGAAATAATGGACTCTATGCTGCCGGCCGCACCCAAAGTGTGGCCCAACATGGACTTCGTTGAGCTTATCATCAGCTTTTCGGCGTGGCTTCCAAATACCTTGCGAATGGCACGGGTTTCAGACACGTCGTTATAGGGCGTCGAAGTCCCGTGCGCGTTGATGTAGTCGACGTCGTCGGCTGCCAACTTCGCATTGCTCAGCGCCAACTTCATGCACCGTGTGGCGCCCTCGCCTTCCGGCGCAGGCTGCGTTACGTGAAAGGCGTCAGAGCTTGCTGCATAGCCTATCACTTCACATACAATATTGGCGCCCCGCCGCTTGGCTTGCTCCATCTCCTCCAATATGACAATCCCCGAGCCCTCCCCCATGACAAAACCATCCCGGTTTCTGTCAAAAGGCCGACTCGCCTTCTGCGGCTCCTCATTGCGCGTGGACAATGCCTTCATCGCACTGAAGCCGCCTATGCCCATACGGGTAATGGGCGCTTCGGAGCCTCCCGCAATGGCCGCATCCATTTCACCCCATACAATGGCCCGGTAGGCTTCGCCTATGGCGTGCGCCCCTGTGGAACAGGCAGAGACAGGTCCCCAGTTGGGCCCCTTGCAGTTGTAGCGAATCGAAATCAGCCCTGGAGCCATGTTCGCAATAATCTGAATGATAAAATAGGGCGAAATACGTTCCCAACCCTTCTCCTGGCCCTTTAGACAGTTCTCTTCAAAACTGCTAAATCCGCCAATCCCGGAGCCTACAATGGCGCCTACCCGCTCCGGAGCATAGGCCGATAGCCCGTCTTCCCCGGAAAAACCTGCCCCCTTAACGGCCATCTGCGCTGCCGCTAAAGCATATTGACAAAAGAGATCCATACGGCGGACCTCTTTTCTGTCAACAAAGTCCTCAACGACAAAATCGCGAACCTCTCCCGCAATGTGTGTGGCCAGCTTGCCAATCTCAAACCGGGTGATTTTGTCTATCCCCGACTTGCCTTCAAGCAACGCATTCCATGTCTTCTCTGTGCCTGTCCCCAAAGAGGTGACAAGCCCTGTTCCAGTTATTACAACGCGGCGGCCTGACATAGCGAAACCTATTTCTGGTGCGTAGCAATGTAGTTGATGGCGTCTCCCACCGTTTTGATGCTCTCTGAGTCCTCTTCCGGAATCTCAATCTGAAACTCGTCCTCCATCACCATCAACAAATCGACAATATCCAAACTGTCTGCCCCTAAATCCTCAATGAAAGAACTCTCCGGCTTAATCTCATCCTCATTCACCGCCAGCTTCTTGGTAATAATGGATTTGATTTTTGCCTCAATCTCTTCTTTCAACATGCGTTTATCTCCTGCATACAACGTGTTAAAAACTCCCCACAAAAACCATTTGTAGGGTTCATTTACATATACATGCCACCGTTTACTTTTAGAACTTCACCCGTAATATAGGAAGCCTCTTCGCTCGCTAAAAAAACCACCGCCCGCGCAATGTCCTCCACCCCTCCCAACCTCCCCAGGGCAATGGACGCCACCATCTTCTCCCGGGTTTCAGCAGGCAGCTTTGCCGTCATCTCCGTGTCTATAAACCCCGGGGCCACCGCATTGACGCGAATGGAGCGCGAAGCCAACTCGCGCGCCAGGGACTTGGTCAGGCCGATGAGGCCCGCCTTGGAAGCCGAATAGGCCGTTTGCCCCGCATTCCCCATTTCGCCAACAACGGAGGCTATATTCACAATGGCGCCGGAGCGCTGGCGAAGCATGGGGCGCGTCACGGCACGGCAAAGCGCAAAAGCGCCGCGTAAATTGGTGTCTAACACCGCATCCCAATCCTCATCTTTAAAACGCATGATGAGGCCATCAATCGCAATGCCGGCGTTGTTGACAAGCACGTCGACACGCTCGTGTTTCTTCACAAGCTCGTCCACCAGCTGCGTGCAGGCTTTGGTGTCTTGCACATTCAACGGCCATGCACTCGCACGCTCCCCCAAAAGGCCCACCAACTCCTGAGCCTCGGCCTCGTTGCCCGGGTAGTAAGTCAACACCACTGTCGCCCCACGACGCGCAAATTCCAACACGCAGGCGCGGCCAATTCCGCGAGAGCCGCCCGTCACCAACACTGTTTTGCCTGCAAAATCATTCATAGCATTCCTCCCAACAGGGCATTGAGGCTCTTCTCGTCTTCCACATTGGCGCAATTCATTTGAGGACAAATTCTCTTCACCAGCCCGCTCAATACCTTCCCGGGCCCAAACTCAATCACCTCTGAGACACCCTCCCGAGATAAAAATTCCACCGTCTCCACCCAGCGAACAGGCGCTGCAACCTGCTCCAACAACAAAGCGCCTATGCGTGAAGCGTCCGCATTGGGGGCAGCTTCTGTGTTGGAAACAATCGGCGCTGAAGGTTTTGAGAAATGAATTTTCTCCAGCACACCCGCAAAGCGGGCTTTCACCGGCAACATGAGCGGACAATGAAAGGGAGCCGACACAGGCAAGCGCAATACCCGGCGGGCGCCCGCCGCTTTGAGCAACTCGCCGGCACGCTCCACCGCCGCCGTGTCTCCGGCAATTACCGTCTGGTTGGGCTCGTTGTAGTTGGCAGGGGCAAGCACCTGGCCTTGCGCCGCTTCGCTGCAAATGCGTTGTATGCTCGCCACATCCACCCCTAAAACAACCGCCATCGCCCCCGTACCCTCAGGGACAGCCTCCTGCATCAATTGGCCACGTGCACGTACGGCACGTACCGCATCCTCGAAAGACAGGGCCGTCGAGGCCACCAAAGCAGAATATTCCCCCAGGGAGTGCCCGGCAAAAAACACCGGCTGAAGCGTTGCGCGCTTCGCAAATGCAACCCACGCCGCAATGGACGTCGTCAAAATGGCAGGCTGCTGGTTGGCCGTCCGCTTCAACGCTTCTTCGGGCCCATTCCAACACAAAGCCGAAAGCTTTTCTCCCAAGGCCTCGTCCGCTCGCTCAAATATTTCGCGGGACTCAGGAAAGGCTTCGGCCAAAGCCTTCCCCATTCCGATGTATTGACTGCCTTGCCCTGGAAAAATGCATGCCGTCTTGCTCATGAATTCACTCCTACCAGCGAATCAACCCTGCTCCCCAGGACATCCCCGCCCCTATCGCCATGACAAGAATCAAATCCTCACGCTTAAGCTTCCCTGCACGGTTGGCCTCATCCAATGTCAGCGGTACCGAGGCAGAGGAGGTGTTGCCATAGCGGCTGATGTTGATATGGGCCTTCTCAAACGGAATTCCTATGCGCTCAAGAATGGCTTCAAGAATGCGTACGTTGGCTTGGTGGGCTATCACATGCTGAATTTCAGAGAGCGATAGGTTGTGCTCGCGAACAATACGCTCTATGGCATGTACCAGTGCGGTTACGGCAAATTTATAAACCTCCCGCCCACGCATCGACACCTTGTGGTGCTGCGCAGCCAAACTCTCCGGCGTCAAAGGCGTTCGGCTCCCTCCACCCGGTATGCACAAAATGTCGGCGGCGGAACCGTCGGAATAGAGTTGCAGCGCCAACAGCCCTCGCCCCGGCTCCTCCGCCGGCGCAAGCACCATCGCCCCCGCTCCATCCCCAAATAAAATGCTGCTCCCCCTGTCTTCCCAATTTGTAATCCTGCTTAAAAGCTCTGCACCTACTACCAATACGTTCTTCACCGCCCCCGTCGCAATGTATTGAGAGGCTACGGACATCGCAAATAAGGAGCCTGCACAAGCAGCGCCAATGTCAAAAGCAAAAGCTTTCTTCGCTCCCAATTTGTGCGCCAAATGCACCGCACAGGCCGGCGTCTGCATGTCCGGCGTCACCGTCGCCACCAACACCATCTCCAGCTCCCCTGCCTCAAGCTTCGCCATCCGCAAAGCTTGAAGGGATGCCGCCAAAGCCAAGTCCGAAGTGGCTTCCTCCGGCGCAGCAATGTGGCGCGTGCGAATCCCCGTGCGCTCAAAAATCCACGCATCCGAAGTGTTCATCCGTGCCGCCAAGTCGTCGTTGGTCAACACCTTTGAGGGAACATAACTTCCCGTGCCTATAATTTGAACCTGTCTCACGAGGTCGGCTGTCTATCTCTAAAACGCGCAGATGTCACCGCATAGATTTTTGCGCAGTGCGCATCCAAAAACGCACCTGCTCAGCAAAACCCAAGCTGCCCAAAACCTAGTTGTTGTCAACCGTCAAAACTTTCTTATCGCCATAATAACCGCAGACTGCACAAACCCGATGTGAAACCAATGCCGCACCACATTTGGGACAACGGTTGAGTTGTACAGCGGAACGCAGGTTGTTGTTGGCCGCTCGACGTCGGTCGCGACGCATCTTTGATGTTCTCTTCTTCGGTATACCCATGACACTTCCTTCTTCTGCCTCTCCTTAGGCCTTAGGCTTAGAGAGATTTATTTCTTTTAACTTCGCTAGCCTTGAGTCGACAAGCTTCAGCTCACACTCACAACTTTTAAGGTTATAATTGCTCCCACATGTCGCACATAATCCTTTGCAGTTTTCGCTGCATAGCACGGAAATGGGCAAAGCAAGCAAAATTTGCTCTTTCACCAAAAACGAAAGGGGAATTTCCTTCCCATCAAAAGGCTCTATGTCTGCCAAAGCCATGTGAAAAGAGCCCTCCCCTTCCACACGCTCCGCCTGCCCCAACTGCTGGAGCGCCGCCTCATAGTCGGCTTGCGAAACCAACGTGGCCGAAAACGAAACAGACAAAGGAAAGTCGACTTCCTCAAGGCAACGCGCACAACCCGTCCTCAGTTGCAAACTCAACTCCGCCTCCAAAAAGATTTCCTTGCCCGTCTTTTGCAACCTCGCAGACAACAACGAAGAACTGAGCCAGGAAACACCCCCCACCTCCGCAAATATCTCATCCAAAAAGGCCGGAGGCAATTCGCGTTGAAGCTTGAGAGAAGGTTCTTGAATTTCTGCGACTTGAACAAACATGGTTTCAAAGGCCCCTTCAGGAGCGCGCCCACCGCTAGCATAAGAGAAAACCCAGGGGAAGAGGAAAGGGGCTCTTGAGGGAAGGGGGCGATGGGTGGGAGGAGGCGTTTTGCAACAATATAGCGATAAAAGTGGAAATAACGACAACGTCCCCCAGAAATGGTATTCGCATTTCCTAAACCACAGTTGCTCCCCAAAGACATTCACCATGCGTATTGCCATTATCGCCGATATTCACGGAAACTTCATCGCCTGTGAAGCCGTCATGAGGGACATACGCAGCCAGGCGCCGGACCTGATTGTCGCGGCCGGAGACTTGGCGCTGCGCGGCCCCCACCCAGCGGAATCCATGGACTTGGTTTTTTCAGAATGCCGACACGTCCTCATCGGCAATACCGACGCCTATTTGGCCGACCGCTATATACGCGGCGCCTATCAGGAACAGTCCCATTGGAAAACGGAACTCTTGCAGTGGACTCGCGAAAGGCTGGGCCCGGAGCGTCTGAAAAAAATAGCCGAGCTGCCCTTCTCCCTCTCCCTTTCACCCTATCCGGGCCAAAGTGTTTTTATTTGCCACGCTAACCCTAAAAACCTTGAAGACTCACTGGAGCCTACGCTGAATGAGTCCAGTTTGCGCCACTACCTGGAGGGCATTCGCGCGCGCGTCATCGTCTTTGGACACCTGCATTTTCCCTATCGCCGCCGCGTGGGCTCCAGCTTGCTCATTGATGTGGGCTCCACAGGTTTGCAGCGCGACGGCGACTGGCGGGCCTCCTATGGCCTCGTCACCTTCACCCCCACAAGCCGTAAAGTACAAATCCGCCGCGTCAAATATCCCGTACGCCAGGCAACCCAGGCTTTGACAGGACGCTCCGTCCCGGGAGCACGTATGCTGGCGCAAAAACTCTTGGAAGCCCGCTATCAAAAACACCCCGACTTCCTTCAGGCCGCTCGAAGGTTTCTGGGCATCGCTCCCAATCGACTCCAAGAGCCACACCGCGCCTTCCAATCCTTCCCTGCAAAACCCCCCTCCCAGGAGCCTCAAAACGCCAACCCTCCACCTGCCTGCCCTCATCCACTGAAACGCCCATAGGCATAGAGGGCCTCCTGCCCTCCTATGGCCTTCTCCTGGCCTCCTATGGAAAATCCCCTTTCATATGCTTGTTATGCTACCCCCCTCCCCGGAGGATGGGTTTATTTCATGTGCCCAACTGCTCAAGCATCTGGCACTTGGGGACAAAACCCGCTATGTTGTGCTAAATTCGTGCAAGGAGTCTGCCTGTGTTCGGTCTCAAAACCCCAGAGCTGCTGATTATTTTCGCAGCGCTTCTGTTGTTGTTTGGCGCAACACGCCTGCCTCAGCTTGGAAAATCCTTAGGCTCTGCCATTCGCAACTTTAAAAAGGGGATTTCACCCGACGACGACGAGGAGCAAGCCGCCGACAGCCCCCCCAACAACAAGGCGGCTGCTAACAAAAAATTGGAGGCTGAAACCTCAACCAGCGCTTCTGAAGTCAGTTCCTCAAAAATCAGCTCGAAGGATTAGAAGAATTCTACACCGTCTGCAAAAACACCTTCACCGCTTGGGTGAAAAGCGCGGTTTTTGCGGCCTGGAGTTGACAATTCCATGCGTTAGGGAGAGAAAGAACGCTCTCTCAAACAACAGGCGCCCATGAGTAACGATAAAGCCAACGCAACCGCAGAAAAAATTTGGATGGATGGAAAACTGCTCAACTGGAATGACGCTCAAGTCCACGTGTTGACGCATGGACTCCACTATGGCTTCGGCGTGTTTGAAGGCATTCGCGCCTACCGTAGCCAAAGCGGCCGCCTCGCCGTCTTCCGTCTCGCGGACCACATGCGCCGCCTGGTCGACTCCGCACATGTTTGCCAACTGGCCATGCCCTATGGCCAAGCACAGCTAGAGGAGGCTTGTCTGGAGCTTCTGCGGGCCCAGTCCAACACGCTCAAGGACATGGTTTATATACGTCCGGTGGCCTTTATGGGCGACGGCGCTATGGGGTTGGCCGCTGTTAACCCTACCCGCGTCGCCATTGCCGCATGGCCGTGGGCCTCCTATCTCGGTGAAGAGGGCCTCGCTAAGGGTATACGCGCTAAGGTGAGCTCCTATGGGCGCTCCCATATTAATACCACCATGTCTAAGGCTAAGGCCGCTGGTAACTATGTTAATTCCATCTTCGCTAAACGCGATGCCGTCTCTGCCGGCTGCGACGAAAGCATCTTCTTGGACGTCCAAGGCTATGTCGCGGAAGCTTCGGCCGAAAACATTTTCATTGTCGACCGCCACGGCACCGTGAAAACACCCCCCCTCTCCATGCCCATCCTCGACGGCATTACGCGCGACAGCGCCATTCAAATTCTGCGCAAGGACATGGCTTGCAAAGTCGAAGAAGTCGCCTTCACCCGCGATGAGCTTTATCTCGCCAAAGAAGTCTTCATCTCTGGAACGGCCGCCGAAATTACCCCCATCCGCGAAGTGGATGGAAGGCAAATAGGTCAAGGCACGGTGGGCCCCAAAACGAAGGAGCTTCAAGAGCGCTACCTTAAAGCCGTACGCGGACACTATCCCCCATATGAAGCTTGGCTAAGTTATGTCTAAACTTAGGGGTTATGGATAAACATACCCCACTCGTATGGCTGTTGCCCATTGTCTTCATGCTGCACGACTTTGAGGAAATTATTTTTTTCGAGTCGTGGATGCGCAAAAACAAAGCATTTTTGGAGAAGAAATTCCCGAAAATGCCCCCGTGGGTTTTGGCCCATGCCAGCAGCTTGTCAACGCCTGCCTTCGCATTGGCTGTGGCGGGGGAATTTGTGTTGTTGAGTTTGATAACCTGGGGCTGTGTGCTTTTTGACAATTATGGTTTGTGGTTGGCCCTCTTTATGGTCTTTTTCATCCACCTCTTTGTCCACGTGGGACAGTGGCTGGTTTTAAGGCGATATATCCCCGCTATTTATACAACATTTCTTGGCTTGGTTTATGGCGCCTATGTCGTGTACACCCTCCTCGTCAACAAGCTGTTTCCAGTTTCAGAAATGGCCTTGTGGACCGTTGTCGGTGTGGGGCTGGCGGCGCCGAGCTTTGTTTTTCTCCACAAACTGGCTGCATGGTTTGACAAGCGGCTGCACCCCTAACCTCAAAAGCCTGTATTTCCCCCTTCTGTTGTCAGCTGCTGTGCATGTGCCGCCGGCTTATGGGCATGCCATGCTCTGGAAACATACCCTTGCGGGGGGGGAGGCCCTCGCAAGGGTGCGGACGGCTGGCGGGCCGCTTGGGGCCCTAGGGGGGCTATTGCTGAATCACCAGCTGCCCTAGGCTTTGAACTACCCCTGAACCTATGAGTTCCTGGCTATCCTCATCCTCTACCCCCCAACAACGCAGCGCGCCGTCGGCCTCCAAAGCACAGGAATGATCCAGACCCGCAGCTATGGCTACCACCGCACTGAGGTCCTCGGGGACATCTGCCTGATCATATCCATAACCACTGTCTCCCCAACAATGCACAGTACCCTCCGCTTGCAAAGCACACGTGTGCGTCTCACCCGCAGCAACGGCCACCACCTCGCTGAGGCCTTCTGGAATGTCCAGCTGACCAAAGAAATAGTCTCCCCAACAACGGAGTATGCCGTCGGCCTGCAAGGCGCAGGTGTGCCACCCGCCCGCAGCTATGGCCACCACCTCGCTTAAGTCCTCTGGGACGTTTGTCTGGCCATAGGAATTGTTCCCCCAACAAAGCACGGTGCCATTCGCTCGCAAGGCGCAGCTGTGGTATCCGCCCGCAGCTATGGCTGCCGCGCTCAAGTAGGGTGGAACGTCCAGTTGGCCGGTTAAATTCCTCCCCCAACAAGATATGGCGCCGTCGTCCTTCAAGGCGCAGGTGTGGTACCAGCCCGTTACAACGGCTGCCACGTTGCTTAAGTTGTCGGGAATATCTTCCGCCTCCTTATCCTCATCGCTATCCAACTCCCAACAACGTACCGTGCCCCCAGCCTCTAAGACGCAAACCTGATTTAAAATAGCTGCGATGGCTGTCACATGGCTTAAATTCTCCAGGAGCTCTGTTCTGCGCTCCGCGCCCGTCCACAACTCCCAACAACGCACCGTGCCCTCCGCCTGCAAGGCGCAAACATAATCATCGAGCATTGCAATGCTTCCACGCAGAGCTGCCCCAGCCCAGCAGCCCCCCGCGGGGTGGGGACTGCCCACCGTGTTGTCTCGGAGTTGGGAGGTTAACACTTGACGGCCCACCATGGCGTCACGGCCCAAAACCGCCGAAGGCATCACCCTATCCATGGGAAACAAGGGGGCCATGTTCGTCAAAACGGTTTGAAAAGCATAGGCGGGGGCGCTGGAGATGCCCCCCCTGCTGTCCTCTACCGTCCAATGGGCCGTATATTCACCCGGCCAAAAGGGGTTGCTAGGGTGGTTGCTTAGAGCGCAACGGAAACCTGCCTCATTTCCACTCACGCCTCCAGGGCACAGTGTGCTGATGGCGCCCGTGCTGCTCGCATAAAACGCAGGGGCTTGAATGCGATGCTCACCCAACAACTCAATGGCTTTGCAGTCATTCGAAAACTGCGCATGCGTCAAAACAGGCCAAAAAGGAGACAGTGGTTGACAAATGCCTTCTTCGCACGCTTCGCCTGCGTCACAACTGACTTCGGCGCAGGGGTCGACGCATATGCCCTCCCGGCACACCTCGCCTGCGTCACAGCTGACTTCGGCGCAGGGGTCGACGCATATGCCCTCCCGGCACACCTCGCCTGCGCCACAGCTAACGTCGGCGCAGGGGTCGACGCATATGCCCTCCCGGCATACCTCACCTGCGCCACAACTAACGTCGGCGCAGGGGTCGACGCATATGCCCTCCCGGCACACCTCGCCTGCGCCACAACTAACGTCGGCGCAGGGGTCAACGCATATGCCCTCCCGGCACACCTCGCCTGCGTCACAGCTGACTTCGGCGCAGGGGTCGTCCGGCTTGGAGGTTATAGGCTTAGCGTTAACAATGTAGATCATGTTAATATTATGGCTACCCTTGGCGACTTCATAGACGCCGGGGCCCGGAATGTGGGCGAGGGTATATTCGCCGCTGCTTTGGATGAGCAGGTTAAAGCTGTAGGCCGTTCCATCCGCCAAAGCTGCCACCGTCAAAATACAGTCGTCTTTTTGCTTGCTGTCCCACTCAAAGCCAATACCCATGGCTGCAGCGTCCTGGCTGTGCGCATTGCTGGCAATTTTAATGGCGCCTTTCTGCTTGGTGAGCGCCTGCGCCTCATTTTTGGAAATAGAAACAACGTTGAGGTTTGCCGCAAACGCAACTCCCCCAAGGAGTGCCCCTAAAACGAAAACATATTTCTTCATATATGCCCTTTTCCTAACAAGCCCCCCCGGAACCCCCCCCCTCCTCAGCCTCAAAAAATAAGTGGCTTCTACCTATGCCGCCCTCTCAAGTATTCATTCGGCCTTTGGGTTATGCAATATTTAAAGCTGAAAAGAGAGGCTAAAGTCCCCCCCCAGCAGCGCGGGCTTCATCTGCTACAAAAACGGAGGCCCCCCCCCATCGTTGGGAATAAAAAAGATAACCCCCCGCTATGAGAAGAGTTTCATGCACAAAAAGGACATGAGGGCGCTCAACGGCAAAGTGAATATCCACGCTATAACAATGTTGCCGGCCACACCCCAGCGTACGGCGGAGAGGCGTTTTTGGGCGCCTACACCCATAATGGCGGCGTTGATGCAATGGGTGGTGGAGACGGGGATGCCCATTTGGCTTGCGGCCAAAATGGTGAGGGCGCCGCTGGTTTCGGCTGCAAACCCCTGCAGGGGGCTGATGCGGATGATTTTGCTGCCCATGGTGCGTATAATCCGCTTGCCGCCCGCCATGGTGCCTGCAGCAATGGCGCTGGCGCATATGAGGATAACCCAGAGGGGGACATGCCCGTTGCTTGCCGGCACCATCCACTGCGGCAGAATGCTGGGGTAGCTCAAAACGAAAGAAGTGAGGGCCAGCGTAATCACCCCCATCACCTTTTGAGCGTCATTGCTGCCGTGGCTGAAGGCCATGGCCGCAGCAGAAACCAGTTGCATCCGCCGGGAGGCCTTTTGTACCTGGTTGGAGCGCATGTGGCGAACCATCCACGTCAACCCTACCATCACCCAGAAGGCCAGGAAAAAGCCCATGAGGGGGGCGGCTACCAGGGGGAGTAATACCTTTTTGAGTAGGGCGGACCAATAAAACCCCCCCGTCCCCGCGTGGGCTACCACCGCCCCCGCTAACCCCCCTATGAGGGCATGAGAGGAGGAGGAGGGTATGCCGAAATACCACGTAATGAGGTTCCATGCCGAGGCGCCCAGCAAAGCCGAAAGGACGACAAGCTGGTTGACGGCAGCAGCATCCGCGAGGCCCGAAGAAATGGTATGCGCCACAGCCGTGCCCGTAACCGCACCGACAAAGTTGAGAATGGCCGCGAGAAACACGGCCGTACGTATGGGCATAACCCCCGTGGAAACCACCGTAGCAATGGCGTTGGCCGCGTCGTGAAAGCCGTTAATGTAGTCAAAAGCAATGGCGGCAACAATGACGGCCAGCAGCAAACCTGCGCTAGCCATGCTTCACCGCAATGCTGGAGAGGGTTTCTGCGGCGCCGTCACAAGCGTCTATGGCGTTTTCCAGGCCTTCGAGAATTTCCTTTTTCTTCAGCAACTCTTTGAAGCCAATTTTTTCATTGGCAAACAGCTCGCTGACAGCCTGGCGAAAAATGGTGTCGGCGGCTTTTTCATGCTGGCGCGCCTGGCGGTTAATTTCAAGCAGGGCCCCATATTCATGCTTGCGCAGGCAGCCGACGCCTTCACAAAGCAGGGCGGTAGCCTTGGTGAGGGTTTCAGAGAGGGCTTGCATTTCCCGGAAGGGGGCTTCCAGGCCATAGAGGTGGGAGGTACGTATGGCAAGGTTCATCAAATCCGTCACATCCTCCAGCTGTCCTGAGAGTTGCCTCAAATCCTCCCTGTCCAGCGGCGTGACGAAGGTTTTGGCCAAGGCCTCCTCCATTTTCAAAACCTGCACGTCCGCCAAATGCTCCAAAGCAGAAATTTTCTCCTTCACTTCCACCAGAGGCAAAGAGGCCGGCGGAAACAAGAGGAGCAAAGCCGTGGCCGCTTCATTGCACAAGGTGGCTTGCCTTTCGAGGTTTTCATAAAAATGGGTTTCGCGGGGTAACAGCCAACGTACAAAAGCTTGAAAGGGCATGAGCTGCCTATTTGCGCTGTGTATGCGCTTTTCTCAAGCGTTGTTTTCATGGGATGGAAAAATTTTAGGAGTCATTTCTTTTTCTTATGCACGGGTTTATGGGAGGGGTTTTGAGAGGGGTATTAGGCCTGCGGCGCGGCGGTTTTAACAAAGGGTTTTTTGTTGCCCTGCCGGGCGGGGGGGGAAATGCTTTTCAACAACAGCCGTATTTTAAAACCACTCATATGTGTTTGTTCTCATTTCCCACGCCCCTCTCCTAAGAAAGTCCTCTGCCCCCACGTGCCCCCCTTGGGCCGCTGCCTTCAGCCACTTCACCCCTGCTGCGGCATTCTTCTTGTCGGCGCTATGAAAACACCACTTCCCCAACTCAAATTGCGCTTCCACGTGCCCCCCAAGGGCCGCCCTCCTCAACCACTTGGCCCCCTCGGCCTCTCCCCCCCCTTTGCTGGGACTGAAAAAATGTACAAACGGCTCGGCCATACCCCCCTCGGGGGCCGCCCCCTTCAGGGGCCTGCGGCCATGTATATAATATTCCCCTACTTCAAATTGCGCTTGGGTGTCCCCCCGGCGGGCCAGCGCTTTGAGTCTGTATACCTCCTCTAGGCCCAAAAGCACCTCCTGCGCACGCGCATAACCTTGCGCCGCGGACACCCTCATCCACTTCAGCCCCTCCCCCTCGTCCCTCGCTGGGCCTAAACCTCTAAAACAGCGCTCTCCCAATTCATAGGACGCTTCCTTGTGCCCCCCCTGCGCCGCGGCCTTCAGCCACTGTACCCCTAGGGCTATGTCCGGCTTCCCCCTTCGGCCTTCGAAATACCCCTTGCCCAAATCCAATTGCGCCTCCAAGTCCCCCCCACGCGCCGCCGCCTCCATCCACTTCAACCCTTCGGCTTCACTCCCCTCTGTCCCTTTGTCCCAAAAGTGCCGCCCAAGCCGGTGCTGCGCCTCCACATGCCCCCCCTGCGCCGCCTTCGTCCACCACTTCACGCTCTCCCCTTCATTCTCCTCTAGGCCGGCGCCATCAAAATAATACTCCCCAAGCGTATATTGCGCCTCTATGTCCCCTTCCTCGGCCAGCTTCCTCAGTCGCTTCGCTTCCTCCCAAAAATAAAGAAAACGACGCGCTCCCTCGTGCCCCCTCCTGGCCGCCCTCCGCATCCACTTTAACCCTTCCGCTTCGCCCCCCCCCTTGCCCTCCCTACAGAGTTTCCCAAGGCGGTATTGCGCCTCCACATGCCCCCCCTGCGCCGCCACCTTCATCCACTTGCAGGCCTCCTCACCCCCCGGCCCCTCACTTTCCTCGTCCATTCGGGCATAGGCCTGCCCCAAACGGTATTGCGCTGCGGCACTCCCCTTCCGGGCCAAGGCCTTCAGCCCCCTCAACTCTTTGAGTTTTTCAAGCAGCTTCCCCGCCTCCCAACTCCCCTGCTTCGCGGCCTTCCTCAGCCACTTTTCCGCCTCCCTTTCATCCTTCCCCACCTTGCGGCCTTCAAAATACCACTGCCCCAGCGTGTGCTGCGCTTCCTTGTCCCCCCCCTGCGCCGCCGCCTTCACCCACCGGACGCCTTCTGCAAAATTCTCCTCCACCCCTCTGCCTTCGGCATACATTTGGCCGAGTTTGTGCTGCGCCTCCACATGCCCCCCCTGCGCCGCCGCCTCCATCCACTTCGCCGCCTCCCTTTCGTCCTTGGCTACCCCACAAGCATTGGAATACCTCTGGGCCATTTCAAATTGCGCCTCCCTATGCCCCCCCTGCGCCGCCGCCTCTACCCACTTCGCCGCCTCCCTTTCGTCCCTCGCCAGGCTTCCATTTTTGGAATATTCCTCGGCAAACCTGTATTGCGCTGCCACATGCCCCCCCTGCGCTGCCTTCTGCAACCACCTGGCCCCCTCTAGCTCGTCCTTCGCTAGCCCACGTCTGGAAAAATAGCTCAGCCCAAGCTTCCATTGTACGGCCGGGTCCCCCTCCGGGGCCAGCTTTTTGAGACGCTCGGCTTCCGCTATGTCCGCAAGCAGCTTCCGCGCCTCCTTGTGCCCCCCCGCTGCCGCCGCCTTCAGCCACTTCACCGCTTCGGCTTCATCTGCCTTTACCCCTCGGCCATATAAACAGCTGCGCCCCAACTCAAATTGCGCTCGGGCATCCCCCCCTTGCGCCAGCCGGCTGAATTGCTCCGCCTTTATGGCCCACTGGAAAAAAACCTTCGCCCGCTCATAGCCCCCTTCGGCGGACTTCTTCAGCCACTCTAAACCTTCTGCCTCCCCCTCTGGCCCCCCTATTCGGCCCCTTAAATAGAGCGTTCCTAGGCGGTGTTGCGCTTCGGCATGCCCACTTTCTGCCAATACCCGAAGGTCGTCCACTGGCTCGGCTTCCTCCCCCTCCAGTAGGTGGCCCTCTAAATACCACCCCCCCATGTGGCGTTGCGCGTCGGTATGCCCTTGCTTCGCCGCCAGGCGAAACCACTTCACCGACTCCAATCCATTCTCCTGTAGCCCATAGCCGTAGAAATATAACAGCCCCAGTACATATTGCGCCTCTATATCCCCCCCCTGGGCTGCCCTCCCTACCCACTTTGCCCCCTCCGTCTCGTCCTCGGGTAACCCCTCTAGGCCATAAAAATAACACTCCCCAAGCTTCCGTTGCGCGGACGTGTCCCCCATTTGGGCCAAGGCTTTGAGACGCTCCACCCCCCCCTCTGGGAGGGGCTGCGCTTCAGAAGTCTTCTCCTCCGTCTGAGGAATGGGAGGCCCCAAAGGAGGCTTTGTGCAAGCCGACAGAGAAAACATGCCCAGCACCACCCACTTCCACAAACGCATTTTCATCGCTGTTTTCCAAACACAGAGGGAGGCCGTGCCCGCATGGCACAACAGGATGTGTGCGACAATAGCTCATTTCAGCTGCCTGGTGGGGGTTCTCTTTTTGGGGCCTGCGGCCCGGCTGTTTTTTAAAACGGTTTTTCTGCCCTCCCGGGCGGGGGGGTATTGCTGGGCCTGCGGCCCGGCTGTTTTTAAAAACAATTCTTCTGCCCTCCCGGGCGGGGGGGTATTGCTGGGCCTGCGGCCCGGCTGTTTTTAAAAACAATTCTTCTGCCCTCCCGGGCGGGGTTTTTGGTGCTGGGCCTGCGGCCCGGGCATTTCCGCTGCGCGGGCGCTGTAGGTTTCGCCTGCCGGCGAGTCACTTTTTTGTGTGACAAAAAAGTAACCAAAAAAACACCCTCCGGGGCTCTGCGAGGCCCCCTATCGGGGTTGGGGCATTGCAGTTAGCCCCCCCTTCACTCTCCCCTCTACTA
>Ga0123356_10000942_pt1 | contig 32205 bp, 27 predicted proteins | sample TergutEmb28metaG_2_FD_92546 | JGI IMG/M metagenome (GOLD analysis project Ga0123356, IMG submission 92546) | Embiratermes neotenicus P3 segment gut microbial communities from Petit-Saut dam, French Guiana - Emb289 P3 | ecosystem: Host-associated > Arthropoda: Insects > Digestive system > Gut ...
GTCAACCATTCGTGGTTTCCCGGCAAGTTTGTCCTTGAAGAAGTCGACCGTCCCGGCACATTCGGCAAAAGTGTCCTGATGGCAGGGCTTACATCAGGCTGGGCTGATGTAGCGGAATATGCCACGTCCAATCTCAATCAGCTCATGGATCAGGTAGCAAATGAGCTATGGCGACTGTTCGGCAGCCACTTAAAAGAGCAATAGGGAGTATATGATAACACTACAAAACATCAGTAAATCCTTTCGTGTAGCGAAACGTCAAACAGGTCTCGGCAATGCGGCCCGGGCCTTATTTTCGCGTGAGTACAAAAAAGTACAGGCACTTGATAATGTCAGCTTCACTATAAACGAGGGCGAAATGGTCGGTTATATCGGACCAAACGGGGCGGGCAAAAGCACAACTATTAAAGTTATGTGCGGTATCCTCACCCCCGACTCGGGCGAGTGCAAAATAAACGGACGCACCCCATGGAAAGAACGTAAATCTCATGTGCGTGATATCGGGGTTGTTTTCGGACAACGCAGTCAGCTTTGGTGGGATGTCCCCGTTATCGACAGCTTTGAGCTTATTCGGGATATTTACAAGGTAAATTCAAACGAATATCAAAAAACCCTTGATACTCTCACAGAACTTCTCGATTTGGGCGAAATAATCAAAACACCGACACGCAGCTTGAGCCTCGGACAGCGTATGCGATGCGAAATAGTGGCTTCACTCTTACATAATCCGAAAATCCTTTTCCTTGACGAGCCGACAATCGGACTTGATGCCGTTTCAAAAATAGCAGTTCGGCAGTTTATCAAAAACTTAAATGCCGAAATGAAAACAACCGTTATTCTCACCACCCATGATATGCAAGATATCGAGGCTCTTACAGAGCGGATACTTCTTATCGGCAAAGGTCGTATTTTGCTTGACGGAAGCCTGACGGAGCTTCAAAAGAGGTTTTCCTGCGAAAAAACACTTATTGTTGATTATAACGGGCAAATGCCCAAATTAAGCGATAATATGACGCCCGTTGAGTTGAAAGAAGGGCGTTTGACAGTAACTTTCGACCCAACAAAACTTTCTGTTTCAGATGCAATCGCCTATATATCAAATCAGGTTGAGGTTGCTGATATATCTGTCGTGAGTATCAGTGCCGAACAAATGGTTGCGGCACTTTATGAGGAGCATAAGATATGAGTGCATATCTTGCTTTATTTCGTATAAGGTTTTCTGCGGGATTGCAGTACCGTGCGGCGGCGCTTGGCGGCATTGCAACTCAATTTGCATGGGGTTTTATGCTAATATTGCAGTTTGCTGCTTTTTATCGCACAAATCCCGATGCTTTTCCTATGACGCCTTCACAAATTGCATCATATATTTGGATGCAGCAGGCACTTCTCGCACTTTTTATGACATGGTTCGTTGAACATGACATACTTTCATCAATTACAAGCGGTTCTATTGCATATGAGCTTGCACGACCGATGAACCTGTACAACCGTTGGTTTTGTCAGGCAACAGCCAACAGGGTTGTAAAAGCCACACTTCGCTTCGTGCCTATTTTGCTTATAGCTTTCCTGCTCCCCGAGCCGTTTAGAATGACTCTGCCCGAAAACCTCGAGCAGCTCTCATTTTTCCTCGTTTCAACAGTTCTTGCTTTATGTGTTGTTGTTGCTTTTTCCATGTTTATCTATACCACCGTTTTTTACACGCTTTCCTCAGCGGGGGTAAGGCTTGTCGCTTCTGTCCTTGCGGATTTTTTCGCAGGTGCAATCATTCCTCTGCCGTTTTTCCCCGACGGCGTACGGCAGGTTGTTGAACTATTACCGTTTGCCGCAATGCAAAACATGCCGCTGCGTATTTACAGCGGCAGCATCACAGGCTCAGATGTTCTATGGGGATTGGGATTACAGGCATTTTGGCTGATAACCTTAGTAATACTCGGCAAACTTGCCATGAGAAAAGCACTGACCAAAGTAATCGTACAGGGTGGTTAATACTATATGAAACTCTATGGAAAATTTTTCTCTATTCACTTAAGATGTCAAATGCAGTACAAGGCTTCATTTTTTATGACGTCACTTGGACAGTTTCTTGTGTCTTTCTCTTTGCTGTTGGGTATTTTCTTCATGTTTCTCAGGTTTAATACCGTTGAAGGCTTCACATTTGAGCAGGTTCTTTTATGCAGTGCTGTCATTTTGTTTACATATTCAATCGCCGAGTGCTTTGGCAGGGGTTTTGATGCTTTTCCCATGATGATTGGAAACGGTGAGTTTGACCGTGCATTAGTACGTCCGAGAAGTGAGGTTTTCTTGGTTCTTGCTTCAAAAATGGAATTTTCGCGCATAGGCCGCTTACTGCAGGCTATTGCACTTTTTTGTTATGCAATACCAACGAGTGGAATAGATTGGTCTGCCGATAAAGTGCTGACGCTTTTTCTGATGATTTCCTGCGGTGTGGTTATATTTTTTGGATTATTTGTTATATATGCTGCAATTTCGTTTTTTACTATTGAGGGCATTGAAGTTATGAATATTGTGACCGACGGGGGACGCGAGTTCGGAGCATATCCTTTTTCCATATACGGCAATGAGGTTCTCAAAATTCTGACATATGTCATTCCGCTTGCTTTGTTCCAGTATTATCCGCTTTTATACCTCATCGGTGTGCGCGATAATCCTTTATATATATTTACGCCACTAATCGGACTGTTATTTCTTATCCCATGCTATGGACTATGGCGGTTTGGACTTCGTAAATATAAATCGACAGGCTCTTAAGTGTATACATAAGCCGGGTATTTTGATATACTACTTATCAGCAGCTGCACTCATTGCATTATCAATGATTTGACCGTTTCGGTCAGTTCTAATTAGTGGAGGTTTTAATGAAAAAATACGGATTTAACATGCTTTGGATGTTTTACTACAGCGGTAAAAAACCCGCAAAACCGGATAAAAAGCAACTGGATTTTATCGCAAAAAAAGGATTTAACTATATAAGGGTTCCGCTCGATTACAGATTTTGGACAAAGGATTTTGATTATTTTAATCCCGACGAGAGTGTCTTTGATAACTTGGATGCATATTTAACAGCGTGCAGGGAGCGAGGCTTACACATGAGCCTTAATATGCACCGTGCTCCCGGCTACTGCATTAACAACAGAACTATAGAAAAGCACAACCTGTGGAAAGATAAGGAAGCACAGGATGCATTTGTATTTTTGTGGGAACACTTTACCAAAAGATATAAAGGTATTTCGTCCGATGTGCTGAGCTTTGATTTGCTCAATGAGCCGCCAAATGTCGGCGAGGACGGTTTTACACGTAAACGTCACGAAAAAGTCATGCGGCGTACCATAGGTGCAATACGCAAAGCAGACCCGCAGCGTCTGCTTATATTAAACGGCATCGGCGGCGGTGGCACAGCAATCCCGGAGCTTGCTGACACAGGCGTCATACACAGCGGCAGGGGTTATGCTCCGTATACTGTCAGCCACTATCAGGCGGGCTGGGCGCAAACAGATGACAGCTACGTCTGGAAGAAACCGGAGTACCCCGGTTTGTCCGACGGCGAAATGTGGGATAATGCCAAGCTTCGCGAGTATTACAAGCCGTGGCTTGAGGTTGAAAAAAGCGGCACGCAAATACATATCGGCGAGTTTGGCTGCTACAATAAAACCCCCAATGACGTTGCTCTAAGCTGGCTCTCTGATTTGCTCGGTCTTTTCCGTGAGTATAAGTGGGGCTACGCACTTTGGAACTTCAAGGGCACATTTGGAATTGTCGACCACGGCAGACCGGGAGCGAAATTCGAGGATATGGACGGCTTCAAGGTCGACCGCGACCTGCTCGAACTGCTGATTAACAATCGGGTTTAATGCTGTAAAAACCGAAGATTTGGATATGTTATGAAAAAAACTACATTGATTTGCTTTTTTATTTCTCTTTGCTTAATTCTTATTTCATGCAGCAATAATGCACATGATGGTGCAATAGATGATTTAACAGACAATCCCGGCAAACCGGAAAATAACAGTAAAGATAATTCATCTGAAAAAACTATTACATTGGGTGGTATGTATTTATCCGATAATTTATTGCGAGAAGTTAAAGCGTTTAACGAAAAAAGTGAAACGCTTAGAATTCAGGTTATCAATTACTTTGAAGAAGCAGAATATGATTGGGCTGCGGCAGAAATGCGTTTGCATACAGAGCTGATTGCCGGTAAGGGACCTGATATATTGGTAGATTTTGGTTCCCGCTACACAAACAACAAGCTGTTTGTAGACTTATATCCGTTTATTGATAACGATAATGAGCTTGAGCGGTCTGATTTTTTCCCGAATGTTCTAAGTGCCTTTGAAGGAACCGACGGGGCGCTCAGATTTGTTGCAGATAGGTTTGTAATTCAAACTATGATTGGAATTACGGAGGATTTAGCTTTTATTAATTCATGGACTCCACATGATTTACTTGGCATCTTGGATGACCTCAAGCATATGCAGGCACCGCTCGGTCAATATATGGACAGAGAAGGTTTCGTAAAAACCATGATTGCATTTTCAGGTGATGAGTTTATTAATTGGGAACAGTATAAGGCAAATTTAGACTCTGATGAATTCATACGCATATTGGAAGCTTCACGCAGTTTACCTAATCATATTATTTCCGATGACGATACAAGCGAATTTACAAGGTTGCGTCGCGGTGAGCACCTTGTATCTTTTGCGCTTGTTTATACTCCGCGAAGATATCAGGAGTTTGTTGTTGCACTGGGAGATATCCGTGCAATAGGAGTTCCGACATCACAAGGCGGCTCTGATATTATTGTTCCGTACAACGAAACCTTAGGAATAACCGCATCTTCCGAACATAAAGAAGAAGCGTGGTCGTTTATACGCCGGGTCTTAATGTCACCATACCGGACCGGTTCTGTAAATCTTTCAGAGGTTTTTAGTGACGGTTTTCCCATGCGTATTGAGTTATACGATGAATTGATTGCGGAAACCATGAGTAGCACTGCTGCTCCCGCCACGGTCGAAGGTCCTTTACTGCTTGGCGAAATGACACAAACCGAAGCAGATGATTTGCGTGCAATTATAGAAAATGCAAAACCTGTTGGTCAATGGCTCGATATTGATATATGGCGTCACTTGGAAGGCGACATGAACACCTTCTACTCAGGCGGAAAAACAGCAACAGAAACAGCTAAATTAATGCAGTTTCGTATTCAAACATATTTAGACGAACTAAGTTAACTTAACACGAGCGTTTAATTAGAGTATCTATGTAATGGAAGTGCAATAAATGTAGAAATACCAGTGCAATTTCGCCATAATGTGAGGCAAATAAATTATGGACATTGAGGCTGTTTTAAGAGTATAATATTTATGTTGTCGCCACTCCACTCTGGCAAATCTACAACAGAGAGGAGGGGATAAAAATCGCCTTATCACTCATAGAAACTATCATTGCAAGTATAGTTGCCTATTATATTTGCAAGTGGCTTAATGATAGGTTCTTCAGCGACAACGATTAGCCACACAGAAGACCCCGATGCTGACACATCGGGGTCTTCGATAGGGATAAAATCGCTCTTATCACTTTGCCTTGCTTGCAGTATAGCATATTCCATAAATAACTGTCAACAGTGATTTTGTGTCCGCCGGTGCGGCAACCTGCCGCCCCTCCTCACAACATTTTATCCGGACAGCAAAATCACTGCATTCCCACGTCCCAATCAATTTATTTCTCTCATCACATGATACGAGCACTATTAACAACAAAGTTGCTACAAACAATAATAATAAACTTTTTTCATGAACTCTCTCTTTCCGTGTTTCTTTTTAATAATTAAATATCAAGGGTAGGGTCAAATCTTCATGGCCTCGCCGTATAGTTATAGTTGTTGTATCTCCTATATGGTATGAAGAAAGCACATTATATAACTCACTGACTAAACGAATTTTAGTTCCCCCAAGGTCAGTTATAATGTCAGCAACCGTTAAACCTGCTGTTGCTGCTACTGAATTTGGAGCTATAGATTTAATTCGTACTCCTACGACAGGAAATTCAACATTTTCTGTTTTAATCCCTATGTCTGTAACAGAGGGACTGACAGGTGTTACAGTTGATTGATCGTGACTTTTTGGCGACATTCCCGCGTTTGCAACCGAGAATTCGGCAGGCGCTGAAGTTGATTGGCTATAACCCGACGGCGACATCACTCTTGCGATTTTAAGTAGTTCATGTGTGTTTTCAATGAGTTCTCCAAAACCCGCTAAAACCAAATTAGATAGCCACGCAAAAAAACTACCACCAATTGCAATACCTAAAAATACTAAAAAGTTGTTGCTTGCGGCAGCCATAACTAACCCAATTATGAAAGCAGCGACAGCCATTATGATAGTAAGAATTTGTGCCAAATAAAGTATTTTCTTTCCCGCATTTTTGTACATGATAAACCCTCCAAATTTTTTACTTATCTTACTGAGTTATATTCCTCGGAGTACTTCCCCGTCGGGGCGTGCGCACAAGCCCCGACGAGTTTGCTCCGAGAAACGAAAAATGCCGTGTACAGAGCGAATATACTCGCTTTACATACACAGCACATTTTTATTGTGCCACACTGCCAATCATGTAATACTTGCAGTTATAAAGTATCGCTTGCGATACTGCGCAAATAATTATATACTTATCGGCACGGTGTTGCTTTGCAATTGTGTATGTGGTGTCTCACATATGCAGGGTGAGGAGTGGTAACAACACTTCTCACCTGCCGCCACAAAAGTGGCGAGGCACTAATCGTTTCCTGTGGTAGATTATATATTATGCAATCATGATAAATCAAGAGTTTTATCATGATTTTGAGATTTTATTTCTGGATTGCCACGTCGCACCATGTGCTCCTCGCAATGACGGCGGGAGAGATTGCGGCTCGTAGGCCGCAATGACAGGGTCACAGGTGGCAGGTTGCCGCCCCTAAATTAACCACCCCGGCACTTCGTGCCACCCCTCATTGGCGAGGAATTATTGTGCTCCTCTACAATATCCATAAAAATATTTTTATCATTTATGCAACTAAAGCATTTTTTTGTTGTCTATCCAGGTGAAGCTTCATATAATACCTTGTAACAAGCCTTCGGAAGGTAACAGTCATGAATGATGCCGAAATAATTGAATTATACTGGTCTCGAAGCGAAACAGCCATACACGAAACATCAAAGAAGTATGGCGGGTATTGCAGCACAATAGCTATGAATATTTTGCATAATCGCGAAGACTGCGAAGAATGTGTCAGCGATACATTCTTTAAGGTGTGGAGTTCCATTCCGCCGCAGAGACCGACTTTGCTAAAAGCTTTTTTAGGACGCATAACGCGTAACCTTTCGCTCAATAAGTATAAAGCGTACACGGCGGAAAAGCGTGGCGGAGGAACTGTAGAGTTGCTGCTCAGCGAACTTGAGGACTGCATACCCTCAATGCGAAACGTTGAAGCAGAGTACGAAGCCGGAGTTGTTGCCGGTCTAATAAGTAAATTTCTGAGCGAAATCAGCAAAGAGCAACGACTTATATTCATTCGGCGATATTGGTACGCAGATAAAATAGAAGCAATTTCAAAAAGGTACGACATCAGCGAGAATAACATAAAATCCATTCTCCGCAGAACACGTATCAAATTAAAAGAATTCTTAGAGAAAGAGGGTGTAACATTATGAAACCGGAAGATATGTTAGATGAAATCGGCTCTATTGATGATAAATTAGTAATTGAAGCCGACACGGATAGTTCCATTAAAAAAACAAGAAAATCTTTGCGAATGACGCGCTTAATTACGTCAATTGCAGCCTGCGTTGTTATTTTACTTGCTGCTACATTTATTATCCCGTTAATTCTTGACAAAATAATCGATGACCCGAGTGCATCACCAATACACATTTTGCCTTTAACGGCACGTGCACTCGAAGCTCCCATTACTGCAGGACGAAACATTCAGGTGGAAGTAGCCGCAACAGGAGCAAATGATTTTGCATTTCGCTTGAGTGCGGCACTTGCAGAAAATGTCGGCACAGATAATTTTATCGTGTCCCCTTATTCTGTGTGGCTTCCGCTTGCGGCACTTGTAAATGCAACAGAACCGCAATATAAAGATGCTCTGCTCTCGGCTTTGTCTGCCGCAGGGGTCAGCGAAGATGACTTAAACAGTGCAGCGTCCCGTATGCTATTTGATTTAACAAGGGATATTTATTATAGAGAAAACGAAAGCGGGTATGATGCGGAATATGGAATAACTCATCATAATCCGCTCAAAATTGCCAATGCAATATTTGTTGATAAAAATCAGACTCTCAACCGTAACTTTGCACAGAAATTTTTAGACTATTATCGGGGTGCTGCCATAAGTGCGGACTTTTCATCCCATGAAGCTGTTGATGCGGTAAATAAATGGGCAAGGGATAATACACAAGGGCTGATTGATAATATTATAAGTGAGTTTGACCCTCAGACAGTTGCGGCAATAGCCAATGCCATATATTTCTCGGATAGGTGGGAATGGGAGTTTAATCCCGACAGAACTGCAGAGGATATATTTTATTCACCAAACGGTGAAAGCACAGCGCATTTTATGCTGCGCGAGGGCGATGGTCAGATGTACTACGAAGATGAAAAAGTTCAGGCGATACCGTTATGGTTCAAAACAGGCGGAGGTATGTATATTATATTGCCTAAGGACGGTGACGCAACAGGGCTGCTTACATCTATGACAAATGACTATTTTAACTCAATCCGACACAATGCACAGTTTGCAGACGGAAAACTGCTCCTGCCTCGCTTCAAAATCGAAAGTCCTCTAATGCAGTTGAGTGACGTACTTACCGCACTTGGCATACCACTCTTTGACGAAATATCTGCTCCGCTTACAGGAGGTTTGATTGAGGAAAATATCCCTGTCTGGCTCGGAAGTGCATTGCAAAAGGCTTTTATAAATGTTGACGAAGAAGGCACAACTGCTGCAGCTGTAACAATTATGCCCGCTCCCGGTGCCGGTATGCCGGAGCCGACACCGCCATTTGAAATGATTTGCAACACACCCTTTGTGTTTGTTTTATACAGCCATACTTATGACGGTGGCTCTCAAGTCTTATTTACAGGAATTGTAAACCAGCCTTGATATCTAAGCAGCAAGTATATATAATGACTGCATGAATGATACAAATACACAGAAAAAAGCACGCGTGATACTGATTGCCGGAATAATCTACATGGTCAGCATAGGAATGCTGTATGCGTGGAGCGTTATACGTCGAGTGATTGAAGCTGAGTGGGAGTGGACTGCAACACAGTCCGGACTCCCGTTCAGCCTTGTTTTAATATGCTTTGCCACAGGAAATCTCATAGGCGGCAGGCTTCAAATGAAAATACCCGCCCGGATTGTCGGAACAATCGGAGCGGTGCTGACAGGAACGGGACTTTTACTTTCAGGGTTTATCGGCAACAACCCAACAATGGTTGCGGTCTTTTTTGGTGTTGTAACGGGCTTTGGCATCGGCTTTGGCTACAGTAGCTACCTGCCGACGGTTCTAAAATGGTATCACCCCTCTAAGAAAGGATTTGTCAGCGGCTGGATAATCGGCGGCTTTGGTCTGACCGCCTTATACCTTGCTCCGCTCGCTTCATATTTGATTGACCGTTTCGGTTTGCAAACGGCATTTGTAATACTCGGGATAAAAACACTTGCTATCAGTATACCCTTGGCACAGCTGATAAAAAGCCCTCCCGAAGGATATGTTCCGCCCGAGCCGAAAAACTTCAAGCAAAAAGCCGCCGCAACACTACGCAACGTCACTTTCGTGACCTCGGACAAAACATGGACACAAATGATTGGGACAGGCGAGTTTTACATTCTCTTTTTTATGTTCCTTTGCTCTGTGTCAATCGGTCAAATGGTAATCGGAAATATCACAGGCATAGCAGGCTTGCAGGTTGGAATAGACGACCCCGGAATGCTTGCAGGTCTTGTGGCATTTATGGCACTTGTAAACTGCGCAGGCAGGATAATCGGCGGTATTATTTCCGATAAAATAGGCTGGGCTAACACTTTACTTATTGTTTTTGCTCTGCACTGCCTTAACATGCTCGGCTTCGGGTATTATACAAGCCTGCCGCTTCTCATCACGGGGATTACCTTTGCAGGTCTTTGCTTTGGTGCAACATTGAGTGTATACCCCGCAATCACAGTTGACCGCTTTGGACTAAAAAATTACAGTGCTAACTACGGCATTATGTACATGGCATTCGGCTTTGCAGGTATAGCCGCTCCGCTTATTGCAAGCTTTTTTCTCGACAAAAGCGGCAACTACAACACTGTTTATATAATCTGTGCAATCGGTATGGTTGTGATGATATTTGCGAATTTGTTGATAAGAAAAATAATCAGCACACATAAATGACATCATTGCGAGGAGCCCAAGTCTCGCTTGCGAGACTTACGCGACGTGGCAATCCAGACATAAATACTCCAACAGATGCGTTTTCTGGATCGCCACGCTACGCTCGCGATGACGAAAGCATCAATTTGCTATTTTTATCAATATATGGTATAATAACACTATGAAAAAGAGTGTTATTGTACTATTTGTACTGTTTTTTATAGCTGCTATATGGGCAATCGGGTTTTGGGTGTTAGAGCATGAGCTTTTACCCGGCACACCGGGAGTGCATGCGACCCCCACGCCGACGAAAGACCCCGGCACGGGCGAAACACCCGACCCCGGGACAGGCGAAGATGACCCCACCCCCTCTCCCACACCGGGCGAGTCATATGACGAGTTAATCGACAGGCGAAACATAATGCTTATGGAAGCCGAAAGGCTTTACTTGGGCTATTTTTACGATGAAGCACTCGCACTGCTGCGTGAAGATGAAACCTTATTCAATGACGATACCGAGCGTTTGGAAGCTTCAATACAAAGCACAATAGACAACCTCGTTTTATTTGAGGGACAGGTAAAGCATATTTTCTTCCATACACTTATACTTTTTCCCGAGCATCTTTACAGAAATTTAGGCACACCACAAAGCGGATATGCATATTTTCTGTACCAAAGCGAGCTTGAACGGGCACTTCCGCTGCTTATGGAGCGCGGTTATGTCCTGTATGACATAAACGATTTATTCAGAAAAGATGCCGAGGGTAATATGCAGCGACGGGATATATACCTGCCTGCAGGCAAAATCCCTCTTATAATATCTATTGATGACCCCGGTTATGAAAACGCTGCAAGCCACGGCGGCATCGGATTTCCCAACAAAATTGTCATTGATGAACACGGCGAGCTTGCCACCGAGGTTAAGACCCCCGGGGGCGAAACACTTATCACATACGACGGCGATGTTTTTCTCATGGTTGATAGTTTCGTAAGGGATAATCCCCAGTTTTCATATCGCGGTGCAAAAGGTATAATCGCCGCAACAGGTGTTGTTTTTGATAAATCCTCTCACGGTCTGTTTGGCTATGACTTTAACAAAGACCCGAATGCACGGGATATTGCAAAAGAAATTGCCGATAAGCTGAAAGAAAACGGGTGGCTTTTTGCAAATCACAGCTTTACGCACACCACAGCAACCCTTAAAAATCAGACAGCGTACGATGTTAACAGGTGGCATGAAATCCACGGTCCGATTTTAGGCAAAACCAATATCTTCATATCACCCGCCGGAGTTTCCCCGGCATGGCTCGGCGCAGATGCTATGCAGGTTATTAAAAACAGCGGTTATGACATATTTTGCACGGTAGATAACAGACAGTTAATTGAGGGAGTAGGCACGCCGATAATCACCATGGGGCGAATTGAAATCAGCTGGTATTCGCTTGTACGCTTTGCCGATATTCTAAACAGGGATTTCTTTGATGTGGCAAGGGTTATAGACTCTCACAGACCGCCTTTGAGTTTAAGTTAGATGATACGTTTTTTTACAAAACCACAAAATATATCAAACGGTACTATCCTGCTCAGCCGCGAGGACAGTGAGCATATACGTTCGCTGCGGCTTCGTCCGGGTGAGTTTTTTGTTGTCTGCGATGAAAACGGAAATGACTACATTTGTAAATTAGAAGAACAAATTAATACAGGCGGGCAAAATAAAAACTCAGTTGCACAAATAATCGAAAAGAGGGTATCAAACGCAGAACCGTCAGTTAAATGCACGGTTTATATGGCTTACAGCAAGGGTGACAGACTTGATTATGCGGTGCAAAAATCTGTTGAGCTTGGAGCAACCGAGATAGTTTTGTTTGCTTCAAAAAGATGTGTTGCTGTTCCAAGTAATATCCCCAAAAAAACAGAGCGTCTCCAAAGAATTTCCTTAGAGACGGCAAAGCAGTCCGGCAGAGGCATTGTGCCTATGGTATCTGACGGCGGCGGTTTTAAGGATATTTTAGATATAATTAAACCGGACGAAGCATCCCTTTGCTCTACAACCACGCGAGCTATTCTTTTTTACGAAGATGAAAGTCAGATTCACTTAAAAGATGTTTTGGAACTAAACGAGAGGTCATCTCCGGATATTAGCTCATATTCAATTATAACAGGTCCGGAGGGCGGCTTTGATCTTTCCGAGATTTATCTGGCTAAAACAAAGGGTTTCGCAATTGTATCCCTCGGCAATCGTATCTTACGCAGCGAAACCGCCCCTGTCGTAGCATTATCTGCAATCATGTATCAAACAGGTAATTTGTAGTACCATTAGCTCAGTGAAACTCACTTTTTAAGAAGAAAAGTATTGAAATCCAATTATTTTTATGATAGAGTGTTTATAACAGGTACATATGTGGTGGACAGGCTCTGACTTCGGTTATCTTTGTCGGTTTCCATATGTACTTGGTTTTTTATTAAAACAAACTTCCGTCCGTAGTTAATATACGATGAGCTTTATATAGTTTTCTTCCGGCAACCTTAATCACTACAGCCATATTGCCTCGCTTACTATTTAACTCTACAGGAGCAGCAAATGTTATAGTATCTAAACTTCTATCTTTGTGATTTGTATGATAACCAATCATTATTCCCTGCTTAATAACTTTATGTGCTACAAAGAAAGCTACTGCTTCGCCCTCTGTGCTAACATATTCTAAAGCGTTATTTATGATACGCGGGGTTAATATAACATCCCCAAACCCTTGTCTATTTATTTTTGCACCAATTTTACTATAAAAAGCTATTACTTCATCTTTTAAGCGCCCTTTCCAACCGTGTTTGCTTGTGTCAATATTATCTATACTACACGAAGCTACAACAGGTAATGCGTTTAAATTAACTATATTATCTCTAATTTGGTCTTTTATATATTGTGCATCAGATATAGACATTACTAAACCTCTACAAGAATATTTTTTGTATCAGGTAACTCAGATTTCGTTCGTTTCCCTCTTTTCAACAGTATATACACGTCAGAATAATAAAGCAAGGCAGGCACTTTCGGCGATTTTTGCTAATTTGTTCAAAATTGTTCATGCAATGTTGAACATGTAAATATAATTCAACATTGCATGATAATTTTTGAGTAATTAAGCTAAAATAAATATTTTTCTGAACATGTTAATGAAGGGGCGGCAACAAATCACCCGTTGCTTGTTTGTGTGCGGATTTGAGCGCGTTTGATTTTTCCGCTGATTGTTTTCGGCAGTTCGTCTACAAACTCCACTATTCTCGGGTATTTGTAGGGGGCTGTCATTTTTTTGACAAAATCTTGAAGTTCTTTAACAAGCTCGTCTGATGCTGCAAACCCTTTATTAAGCACAACAGTTGCTTTTACAACCTGCCCGCGCTTCGGGTCGGGAGCACCCGTAACAGCACATTCGAGAACAGCTTCATGCTCGGAGAGAACGCTTTCCACTTCAAACGGACCTATACGATATCCTGAGCATTTTATCATATCGTCATTTCTGCCGACAAACCAGTAATAACCGTCGGGGTCACGCCATGCGGTATCGCCGGTATCATACACATTTTCTCCGGACGCGTCCGGGGCAAATGCTTCGGCTGTCAGCTTATCGTCCATATAGTAACCCTTAAACAGTCCCACAGCATTTGTGTTTCGTATGATAATCCGACCTTCCTCACCGTCCTCACATGTGTTTCCGTTTGTGTCTACAAGGTCAACATCGTACAGCGGGGCAGGCTTGCCCATTGAGCCGGGCTTTGGCTTAAACCACGGGAAGTTTGCAATAAGGACTGTAGACTCGGACTGCCCGAAGCCCTCATACATATCAAGACCCCAAAGGTCTTTTATCTTGTTGAAAATCTCGGGGCTGAGTGGTTCACCCGCGTTGCCGCAATGCTCAATCGCACTAAAGTCATAGGCATCCATCCCCTCAGCGAGCATAAACCGAAACATGGTGGGCGGTGCGCAAAATGTGGCTATGCGGTACTTCTCAAGCCGCTCCATGACATTTTTCGGAACGAACTTATCCATATCGTATGCAAAAATCGGTGCTCCGCAAATAAACTGACCGTAAATCTTGCCCCAACCGAACTTAGCCCAGCCGGAGTCCGACATAGAGTTATGCAGCTTATCCTCACGTACCTGCTGCCAGTATTTTGCCGTCACTATATGGCCGAGCGGGTGCGTAAAATCATGCAGCACCATTTTCGGCATTCCTGTTGTTCCCGACGTGAAATATATAAGCATCGGGTCTGTTATTTCTATTGCATCGGCACCTGCAGGGCGCGGGAATACATCGCTTTGCTTTGCAATCGCGTCATTAAATGTAAGCCAGCCGTCGCGTTTGCCGGGTGTGAGTATTTTTATTTTAATTGTCGGGCACTGCGGCAGAGCTTCTTCCATTTGTGCGGCGATAAAATTATCGCTGTCGCTGTAGCACACAACCGCTTTGATTTTTGCCGAGTTTGCACGGTAAATAATATCTTTTGCAGTCAGCTGCATGGTTGCGGGGATTATCACAGCGCCAAGCTTACACAGCGCAATCGCCGTTATCCAGTATTCAAAGCGCTGACGAAGCACGCACATAACAACATCGCCTTTTCCGATACCAAGGCTCCTAAAATAATTGGCGGCTTGATTTGAAAGCCTGCTGAGCCCCCCAAATGTAAAGCTCCGCTCGTTATTCTCCGTATTATCATCGCACCACATTAACGCAAGCTTGTCGGGAGAAAGCTCCGCCCAGCCATCAACTATATCAAACCCGAAGTTGAAGTTATCCGGTATATTGATTGTGAAGTTTTTTATGAAATCATCGTAAGAGTCGAAGTCTATTCTCGGTAGGTATTTATTTAACATGGATATCTCCTGCTTCTTTACTCTGTTATTACTGTTAAAAATCTTGCCTTTTCCGTTCCGATTGCTTTTTGACCGTGCGGGTGCGTCGGGTCAAAATACACTGCGTCCCCTGCGTTTAGCACGACTTCCTTATCGTCATATGTTATGGCAATCGCACCCTCGAGCACAATATTAAACTCCTGCCCGCCATGAGCGACGAGAGCCGCGTCGGGCTGTCCCGGTTCGAGCGTAACAAGAAGCGGCTCCATAACCTTTCCGCTAAAGCGCGGTGCAAGGTTTTCAAACATATATCCCGGATAACGGTCGATGGTTTGACCTTTTCCTCGGCGGCAAACCTGCAAGGTTGATATATGTGCCTGTTCACCCGTTAAAATCTCGGACATGTCAACGCCGAATTTTTGCGAAATATGATAGAGCACACTAATCGGGATATTTTTACCGCTTGTTTCATACTCAATGTATGTTGCAAGCTCCACGCCCGTTTCTTTTGCCATATCTTCCTGCGACAGCTCGAAAATCTCACGAAGCTCACGAATACGCTCCGATATCATCTGATACTTTTCTTCCACTCTACCCACCTCCTTATTCTTCTCTAAAAATTTAACCGTATAATACTTTGCTTGTCAAGTGTAATTGTGATAGAATGCCACTGATTTTAGATATGCGAGGTGCGTCAGTGGCGGTTAAATCTGATACAGTACGATTAAACAGAGTGTTACCAAGGGTCGAAGCTGCTGCTACGGCAGGGCTTACACATGAACAGGCACGGGAGCGCTTTGATAACGGATATGCCAATATCGGTCCGGACTCCGCAGGAAAAACAGTCGGACAGGTAATAAAAGGGCATGTCTTTACTTATTTTAACTTAGTTTTCCTATTACTTGGACTTTGCACGTTATTTTGGGGTTCAATCGGGAACATATTTTTTATAAACGTCGTTATAATCAATACAGTTATCGGTATTATACAAGAACTCCGCTCAAGGGCTGCTCTCTCTAAGCTGACCTTTATGTCAATGCCACAAGCAACTGCAATCAGAAACGGCGAGCAGATATCCATTCCCGCGGAGGCAACTGTGCTTGATGATGTTGTTGTTTTTTCGTCGGGTCAGCAGATTTATGCCGATGCTATTGTGCTTGAGGGTGAATGTCAGGTAAACGAGGCACTTGTCACAGGCGAAGCGGACGAGATTACAAAAAACAAGGGTGACGCACTGCTGTCGGGAAGCTTTATCGTTTCGGGCGAATGTATTGCACGGCTTGATAAGGTCGGCGAGGACTCCTTTGTTGCAAAATTAACGATTGATGCGAAAAAATCACGCAACAAGCTTTCTTCGGGCAGCATGGTTTCCGCACTTAAACGCCTTGTGCAGGTAATCGGCATAGTAATCGTACCGCTCGGCATAACAATGTTTATATTGCAAGCACACGGTTATGAGGTTCAAAATGCGGTAGACAGCACAGTTGCGGCATTGGTCGGTATGATACCCGACGGTTTGTACCTGCTTGTTTCAATTACGCTAACAGTCAGCGTTTTGAGGCTTGCCCGCAAACGCACACTTGTGCAGGAAATGGGCTGTGTTGAAACTCTTGCACGCGTTGATGTGCTCTGCGTTGATAAAACCGGCACTATAACCGAAAACGCCATGGAAGTTAAAGAAATCGCCCTCTTGTGCGAGGAGCGTTATAACGCCGATGATATCGACAGAATTATCGCAGATTATGTCGGCAACATGCCCTCGGAAAACGAAACAATGGCAGCGATACAGTCATATATGAATACCCCTGCAACAAGGGGTGCAGTTAAAACAATGCCGTTTTCCTCTGCGGTCAAATACGGCGGTGTGTCCTTTAGCAGCAGCGAGTCATATCTGCTTGGTGCTCCCGAGCGGATTTTACAAACACAATACTATAAATACCAAAGCATAATAGAAGCACACTCGGCACGAGGCTATCGTGTGCTGCTGCTTGCCTTATACGATAAAAATATCAACGAAAAGCTTGACGCGAGCCGTCTTATGCCTCTTGCACTTATACTTATTTCCAACCGTGTGCGCGCGGAAGCTCCAAGCACATTTGAGTTTTTTGCTAAGCAGGGTGTAAAAATCATAGTTATATCGGGCGATAATCCTATGACGGTTTCGCAAATTGCACGGGAAGCGGGTATTGAGGGCGCTGAGCGGTATATTGACGCGGTGGAGCTCACAACTGAGCGGAAAATCAGGCGCGCTGTTGAGGATTATGTTATTTTTGGGCGTGTAACGCCCGACCAAAAAAGAAAGCTTGTCCGCGCTCTCAAAAAAGCAGGGCACACGGTTGCAATGACCGGCGACGGCGTCAATGATGTCCTCGCATTAAAAGACGCCAATTGCAGCATCGCAATGGCATCAGGCAGTGAGGTTGCAAGTCAGGTTGCCGACATTGTGCTACTCGACTCCGACTTTTCGGCAATGCCTGCCGTTGTTATGGAGGGGCGCCGTGTTATCAATAACCTGCAACGCTCTGCTTCGCTGTTTATAATGAAAAATATTTTTTCATTCCTGTTCGCCTGTACCATTACGATACCGTTTTTGTCACTGTTTCCCATGGAGGGCTTGCAGTTTACACTGTACAACACTATGATTATCGGTATTCCGTCGTTCATTCTTGCAATGGAGCCGAACTACAGCATTGTCAGCGGCAGATTTCTGATAAATGTATTTCGCAGTGCCTTGCCTGCGGGGCTTGCTTCCTTTGCGGCTTTGACTGCTATTTTCCTCTTGTACAGAAACATAGATATTCCAATCGTCGAAATGCAAACCATGTCTGTTATCTCTATTACATTCGTTGGTTTTCTGATGCTGCTCCGTTTGTGCAATCCTTTTAATAAGCTGCGTATAGCACTTCTTATAGGAATGCTCATTGCGTTTATCGGAGGCTTTCTGCTCTTTAGCGGTACAATCAATATATTGCCCGAGGAGTTTGTCAAACTGACACTGCTCAGCGGTTCAAACATACTGTGGCTTCTCGGTGTCTGCGCTGCAGCTACCCCGATATTTTTACTGCTGACGTATATAACGAGGGTACGAAAGGCATAGGGGAACTTAATACACTGTACTGTAAAAACACAAAAACCAACCCCGCATCCGTCCATTGCGAATGCGGGGCTACTCGTGGTACTCAAATATCAACAGAGTTTTACCACCTTTCTATTTTCGAACCCTTCTTGTCTACCAACACCTGTCTCCGATGCAGCACACGCACACCATACAATCCCCTAAGGGTACCGGCGGTCTCTCTCCGCGGTTGTGCCATTTGGTCAAAATGACCCTGTCTGCCATGAACCGGTAGTTCCAATAAACGCTAAGAGGGCCCGATTACTGTGTAAAGGTCTTTGCGTATGTACAATATAGCATAAGATTATGTGCTTGTCAACACTTTTTTTGTTTATTTTTTACAAATTTTGCTGAAATTTTCCATTTTCTGTGATAATTGCTGTAATCAGGGCATTTGGCGTGACATCAAATGACGGGTTATAGCAACTGACACTTTTGGGCGCCATTGGTTTTGCATAAAACATCTCTTTAATTTCATCGGGACTTCGCAGTTCAATCTCTATATCTGCGCCTGTCGGGCAGTTCATATCAATGGTTGTGGAGGGTCCAAAAATATAAAACGGAATGCCGTAATGCTTCGCCAATATCGCAAGACCGCTTGTGCCTATCTTGTTTGCGACATCACCGTTTGCCGCGATACGGTCGCAGCCTGCAAACACCGCATCTATCTTCCCCTCACTCATTACAATACTCGCCATATTGTCACATATCAGCGTACAGTCAATACCAAGCTCGCACAGTTCATACGAGGTCAGACGCGCTCCCTGCAAAAGCGGACGCGTTTCGTTTATATATGCGTGCAGCTTCATGCCTCGCTCATGCCCCAAGATGATAGGTCCTAAACCCGTGCCGTATTTTGAAGTCGCAAGAGGTCCTGCATTGCACTGCGTCATTATGCCATAGCCGTCTTTTATTAAAGCAAGCCCTTGCTCCGATATCTTTTTGCACATGTTTACATCTTCATTATAAATATCATCGGCTTTGGCTCTCATGGCTTCGATTATTTGCGTAACAGGAGCATTTGACATACCCTCTACCATATCAGTCATTCTTTTTAGCTGAGTTTCCAAGTTGACCGCCGTTGGTCTCGATGAATTAAGATATTTACTTTGTTTGCTCATTTCTGCCAAAAATATCTCATAATCATCGGTTTTTATCTGTGTTGCCAAAACGAACAGTGCGTACGCCGCAAAAATGCCGATTGCCGGAGCTCCGCGAACACGCAGGCTGTATATCGCTTCATACATTTCTTCTGCCGTGCGAAGCGTAATGTATTTTGTTTCGTTCGGCAATGCAGTCTGGTCGATGATTATAACAGCCGCTCCGTCGTCACTGAGTCTTATGTTAATTAATTTTCTATTTTTCATATCCAACCTCCAAATAAATGAATGATACCATAAAAAACAAGTATTTGTTAGACATGTATGAGCGGTTTGCTATGGATTTTTGCGAAAGTAGGGCGACGAGACCCGCTTGCAGCAAAAATTCAGAGCAAATTGCTCATATATGGCTTCTATTAGAACAATAACAGAAATATATACAATAGTGCTTGACAAGTATCGCAGGGGGTGGTATCTTATAATTAGCACTCTCGGTCGTCGAGTGCTAAAGTAAACGGACGAGGTTTACGATGTATCTCAGTGAGAGGAAAAAAAGTATATTACGCACCGTTGTTGAACTGTATGTTAAAACAGCGGAGCCGATAGGGTCAAAGGCTGTTGTCGAGGCGTTGGGTTCTACGCTCTCGTCGGCGACGGTACGCAGTGATATGTCCGAGTTAGAAAATCTCGGACTTTTGGAAAAACCGCACACATCTGCCGGAAGAATACCCTCATCACTCGGATATCGTCTTTACGTCAACGAGTTGATGCTTAGCCGAAACATTTCAAACGACGATGCGATTGTCATCAACAGCACGCTTGACGGCAGCCTCGCAGTCAGACCGCATCTTCTCGACGAGGTCGGAAGTCTGACATCACGGCTTACAACTTACCCCGCATACGCCATGACCTCATCAACGGGCATTATCAGCATCGCAAGGTTCGATTTCATCTATGTTGACTCATACACGTTTATAATCGTGGCTCTGCTCAGCAATGACACGGTAAAAAATAAGCTTGTTCACCTCACGGCTCCTTTTGACCCGAAAATACTGCAAAAGCTTACAGCAATATTTAATGCGAGCTTTACGGGAATTCCCGAAGAACGTGTCACACCTACTCTCATTATGGCAACCGAACGGGCTGTCGGCGACACAAGCGGCATAGTCACAATAGTTGCAGGCTTTGTAATCGAACTGCTTGTTGAAGCAAAAGCGATTGGGGCAAGTTTTACCGGAGCGGTCAATCTTTTGGACCACCCCGAGTACCGCGACATCGACAAGGCACAGCGGATTATACGATACCTTTCAGATGTAAACGAACTCGTTCGACTGCCCTCGCCGGACATTGCTGGTGAAGTAAAAATCACCATAGGTCCGGAAAACCTTGCCGAGCAGCTCAAAGACTCAAGTGTTGTTGCGGTAAGATATGATGCAGGCGGCGATATGCAAGGGCTAATCGGAGTGGTAGGTCCGACACGAATGGATTATTCCAAAGTCGCAACACACCTTTCATACATAGCAAAAGGACTCAGCCTGCTGCTCTCCGGCACTAATCCTCTCGTTTCGGGTGCAGCAAAAACAAGCAAGATAGGAGATGAAGACATTGGCGAAAACTAAAAATTCAGAAGATACGGCAAAAACTGCCGATATTGAAATAGAAACTGAAGAAAACACAAAGGCTGCAGATGAAGCAGTCGAAAAAGAGACAAGCGAGCAAGCCGCAATTGACAAAGATAAATACTTACGCCTTGCAGCCGAGTATGACAACTTCCGTAAGCGCAGCGCAAAGGAACGCGAAACAACATACAGCGACGCCCGCACAGACGCAATTTCAAGACTTCTGCCCGTATATGACAATTTAGAGCGTGCGCTAAAAATGGAATGTACCGACGAAGCTTACTACAAAGGCGTAGAGCTGATAATGCAGCAGCTCACAGAGATTTTTGAGGACATGGGAGTCCGTCATATACCCGCAGCCGGCGAGCCGTTTGACCCCAACCGCCATAATGCGGTAATGAAAATCGTAGATCCAAACTTTGGCGAGGGAATAATCACCGAAGAATATCAAAAAGGCTTTACATTGGGTGACAGGGTAATACGTTTTTCTACTGTTGTCGTAGCAAACTGACCCGAAGCCCAAAACATTAAACAAACATTCAATACATTTCAGGAGGTAAAAAGAAATGGGAAAAATTATAGGAATTGACTTAGGAACAACAAATTCATGTGTTGCAGTTATTGAGGGCGGCGAGCCCGTCATCATAGCAAATGCCGAGGGCAACCGCACAACACCGTCCGTCGTTGCGTTTTCACCCGAGGGTGAGAGAATGATTGGTCATGTGGCAAAGCGTCAGGCTGTCACAAATCCCGACCGCACTATTTCATCAATTAAACGCGAAATGGGCAGTGCATTCAAGGTTGACATTGACGGCAAGCAATACACACCGCAAGAGATTTCCGCAATGGTTTTGCAGAAACTCAAGAGCGATGCAGAAGCATATCTCGGCACAAAAGTAACCGAAGCTGTCATTACAGTGCCCGCATATTTCACGGACTCTCAGCGTCAGGCAACAAAGGACGCCGGGAAAATCGCAGGGCTTGATGTTAAACGTATCATCAACGAGCCTACAGCCGCAGCACTTGCGTATGGTCTTGACAAAGAGCAGGACCAAAAAATCATGGTTTATGACCTCGGCGGCGGAACATTTGACGTTTCAATCCTTGAGATTGGCGACGGTGTTATCGAAGTGCTCGCAACAGCCGGTAATAACCGCCTCGGTGGTGACGATTTTGACGATGCTATCATGAATTATCTGCTCGCAGAGTTCAAAAAAGACACAGGTGTTGACCTTGCAGCCAACAAAATCGCTGTACAGCGCCTGAGAGAAGCCGCAGAAAAAGCAAAAACCGACCTTTCCGGCATGACAACCGCAACAATCAATCTGCCGTATATCACAGCAGATGCAACAGGTCCGAAGCATTTGGATTACACCTTAACAAGAGCGAAGTTTAACGAGCTCACGGCAGACCTTGTCGAAAAAACAATGACACCTGTCAAGCGCGCCATTGAAGACTCCGGTCTAAATGCAAATCAGCTTTCAAAGGTGCTGCTTGTCGGTGGTTCGACACGTATCCCCGCCGTGCAGGACGCTGTTAAGAAAATCACCGGAAAAGACCCGTTCCGCGGTATCAATCCGGACGAATGTGTCGCAGCGGGTGCCGCAATTCAAGGCGGCGTACTCGGCGGTGATGTTGAAGGAATACTCTTGCTTGATGTTACACCTCTCTCACTCGGCATTGAAACCATGGGTGGAGTTTGCACAAAACTCATTGAGCGTAACACAACCATTCCGACCAAAAAAAGCCAAATCTTCTCAACCGCAGCGGACAATCAAACTTCTGTTGAAGTCCACGTTCTGCAAGGCGAGCGCGATATGGCTCAGCACAATAAATCACTCGGTAGGTTCCATTTAGACGGCATTGCACCCGCTCGCAGGGGTATCCCGCAGATTGAAGTCACATTTGACATCGACGCAAACGGTATTGTCAATGTTTCCGCAAAAGACCTTGGCACAGGCAGAGAGCAGAATATCACAATTACAGCCTCAGCCAATCTTTCCAAGGACGATATCGAAAAGGCTGTCAAAGAAGCCGAGCAATTTGCAGAAGAAGATGCAAAACGCAAGGACGAGGTAGACACACGCAATCACGCCGACCAAATGATTTACCAAAGCGAAAAAACCCTTGACGAAATGGGCGATAAAATCGATGCAGCCGATAAGTCTACAATTGAAGCAGCTATCGAAAAAGTCAAAACAACCTTAAACGGCACAGATACCCAAAGCATCAAAGACGCTGTAGACGAGCTTGAAAAGGCATTTTACGCAGTCAGCGAAAAGCTGTACAGCCAAGTTCCGCCGCAAGACGGTGGCGGACCGGGCGGACCGGACTTTGGCGGAGCTGCTCCCGGCGGGGACGCAGGCGCCGGAGGCGGTGACGAATTCTACGAGGCTGACTACGAAGTAGTTGATGAATAAACACATCGGAGAGTAACGTGGCAAACGAAAAACGAGATTATTATGACGCACTCGGATTAAAAAAGGGTGCGTCAGACGAAGAAATTAAAAAAGCGTTTCGGCAGCATGCGAAAAAATTTCACCCTGATGTTAATCCGGGTAATGCCAAAGCCGAAGCACGATTTAAGGAGGTCAACGAGGCTTACGAAGTCCTTTCCGACTCCAACAAAAAAGCACGTTATGACCAGTTCGGACATGCAGGCGTTGACCCGAACTTCGGTGCAGGCGGCGGCAGTCCGTTTGGCGGAGGCTTTAGCGGATTTGGCGGAATGGATTTCGACCTTGGCGATATATTCAGCTCAATTTTCGGCGGTGGCGGCGGCGGTGGTACCGCAAGCCGCAACCGTAATGCTCCGAGAAAGGGCGAGCGTATTCGCGTCAACCAAAACATTTCATTTGAAGAAGCGGCGTTTGGCTGCGAAAAAGAAGTTTCGGTGCAGCGTGTTGAGACCTGCGACGATTGTTCGGGAAGTGGTTGCAAAAAAGGTACAACAGCCGAAAAATGTCCCGACTGTCAAGGTCGCGGCGTAGTCAGTACTCAGCAGCGTACTCCCTTTGGTGTGATGCAAAGTACGGCAGAGTGCCCGAAATGTAACGGGCGAGGCAAACTCATACATCAGCCATGCGAAAAATGCAAAGGCTTGGGAATGGTTCGCCGCAACCGCTCTGTTAAGGTTAGTATTCCCGGCGGCATAGATAACGGACAGACAATCTCTGTTCGCGGACAAGGCAGTGCCGGCATAAACGGCGGCGAAGCGGGCGATTTGTTCGTAACGGTTTTTGTCAGACCTCACGAAATATTCCAGAGAGAGGGAACATCTGTACTTCTCAATACGCAGATATCTTTTGTTCAAGCGGCAATCGGCACACAGCTTGAAGTTCCGACACTCGACGGCAATGTTAAACTCACAATTCCCGCAGGTACTCAAACCGGAACGGTTTTCAGACTGCGCGGCAAAGGTATTTCATATCTTCGCGGCTCGGGACGCGGCGACCAGTTTGTTACAGCAAACGTGGTTGTTCCAACTTCGCTGACAGCCGAGCAAAAAGACCTGCTTATAAGGTATGGCGAAGCAGGCGGAGATGTAATAGACCCAAAGAAAAAGAAGAGAAGATAGCAGTTTCAACGGATTACTTGTACCCGTTTGGGTTATTTTTTTGCCACCGCCACGAGTCGGCGCAAGCTTCCAAAAGTGTTTTCTTCGCTTCCCAACCTAATTCTTTTTTTGCTTTATCTGTTGAGGCAAAGCTCACAGGTTGATCACCGGGACGCCGCGGAGCGTCTTTTCTTTTTATTTCCACCCCTGTTGCCTGCTCAAAGGCACAGGCAAGCTCAAGCACACTGACACCTTTCCCTGTTCCAAGATTAAAAATATTAACTCCTGTGTGGCTTTTCAGGTAATTTACCGCCGACACATGCCCCTCGGCAAGGTCTGTCACATGAATATAATCTCTGATGCATGTTCCGTCCGGTGTGTCGTAATCAGTTCCTTTAACATTTAGGTGCGAAAACTTACCTACTGCTGTTTGCGCAATAAACGGCATGAGGTTATTTGGTATGTCTTGCGGGTCCTCGCCTATTTTGCCGCTCTCATGCGCTCCTATAGGATTGAAATAACGAAGAAGTGCAACAGACCAGTCTTCATTTGCATTGGCTGTATCTATTAGTATTTGCTCGCACATATATTTTGTCCAGCCGTATGGGTTTATGCACCCGCCTGTGAGCGAATTTTCCGTGAGCGGCATGGCGTTATCCCCACTGTATACCGTGGCACTCGATGAAAATATAAATTTATTCACATTATGCTTTTTCATTGCTTCGCATAAAGATATTGTGGAGTTCAAGTTGTTTTTGTAGTATTCAAGCGGTTTTTCGACAGACTCGCCTACTGCTTTCAGTCCTGCAAAATGTATTACGCAGTCAATTTTGTTCTCCGAGAAAACCTTATCAAGCTGTTTGCCGTCGCATACGTCAATTTCATAAAACAAAAAGTCACGTCCCGCAAGTCCTTTTATGCGTTTTACAGCCTCGGGTTTGCTGTTTGAAAAATTATCGGCGACTATTACTTCATAGCCGTTTTCGAGTAGTTTAAGCACAGTGTGACTTCCTATATATCCGGCTCCACCGGTAACAAAAATCGTCATTATTGTTCCTTTCTGCAAATACACTGCGGGTTTGGTTCAAGGTTTATTGTTTCAAGCGTACAGTTTACTCCGTTGTATGTTACAAGTCCGCTGCTTGCTGTTTCCATTTTAAGTATTATCTTTGCTGCACTCTGTGCTTGCAGCGAGCCTAACACTCCCGCTGTCGCTCCGATTATGCCTATTTGCTTCTTTTGCGAAATTTCCTTTATACCGTTAGGAAATAAGCAACGCAGGCACGGACCTTTTCCCGGCATCACTGTCATAAGCTGCCCGTAAAATTCTTCAACACCCGCATGTACAAATGGTTTTCCCAAAGCAACACACGCATCATTTATTATGAAACGTGCACTAAAATTGTCCAAGCAGTCCATAACTATGTCATAGTCAGGTATTATTGAATTCGCAAGCTCTTTGTCCATAGTCTGCTGATAGACCGTGGTTTTAATGGTTGGGTTTAGTGCTTTTATGCGTATGTCAGCAATTACAGCCTTTGGTTTTCCGATATCTGCCGTTGTAAAGAGTATTTGTCTGTTGAGGTTTGACATTGATACAACATCGTTGTCGCAAAGTCCTATATGCCCTATTCCCATTGCTGTCAAATAATACAGCACGGGCGCTCCGAGCCCTCCGCAGCCGACCACAAGCACACGGGCAGCAGCAAGCTTTTGCTGCCCTTCTTCGCCGATGTCTTTTATAATGGTTTGCCGCGAATATACAACTTCGTGCATGTTCTTTTTACCCTTGACCTATCAGCATAATTTATATTATAGTGTATTATATCACATTGCAGAATGTTTGAATATATGGAGGACATATATTGAAAAAGTTAGTACCGGATGCGTCCAAATGCACAGGTTGCAGAGTTTGCGAGGAAACGTGTGCAACAGCGTTTTATAAGAAAAAAGACAGGCTATTTAGTGCAATACGCATTGAACCGGGCGAAAACGACGGTTTTGACATTGCTGTTTGCGACCAGTGTGGTGTTTGTCAACAGATGTGCCAAATCATGGCTATTTCGACTGCGACAAACGGGGTTGTCCGGCTTGATAAAAAAACATGCGTCGGTTGTCTTGTTTGCGTTGGTGAGTGCCTTAGAAATTATATGTTTTATAATGATGAATTGCCTGCACCGATTAAGTGCAGTGCGTGCGGTTTGTGTGCCAAGAGCTGCCCCGCAGGAGCTTTAAGAATTGAGGAAACTAATCATGTCTGATAATTGCAGCCATAAAATAAGTAAAGATGACATAACCCGAATGAAAGCGGCACATAAAAGACTTGCGACATACAGCTTTGAGCCGACGACAATAGAGCGTGGTTATAACAACCGCAGCTTATATATAAGCATTGGCGGAAGCTTTGACGCCTCCAATCAGGACAAGCTGACCGCTTCGGTCAGCGGCGAAAATTGCACGGTAATAGGCGAAAAAGCAGTTACGCCTCACATGAAAGACAAGTTTGTCGGCGGCAAGGGCTTTGGCTTATATCATCTGTGGAAAGCAATCAGCGAGGGAACCCGTTGGAATTCTCCCGAAAACGATATCGTGATATCACCCGGACCACTTGCAGGCATCACACAATATCCCGGAGCGGGTAAGTCACTTGTGTGTGCTATATCACCTCTTACAGGTATACCCGTTGACAGTAATGTGGGCGGTTTTTTCGGACCTTTCCTCAAGTTTGCAGGCTTCGACGCATTGGAGCTTCAGGGCAAATCCGATGAAGAAATCATAATTTTTATCGACGGAAATGAGCATACTGTAACAATTGATACCGCGCCGCTTGAGGCTGTTGACAGTCATATTCTCGCCGAGCAACTTAGCGAAATGTACGCAAGCACCCATGAGGACAAGGAGAATATCTCTGTCATTTCATGCGGTAGGGCTTCGGAAAACTCATATATCGGCTGTCTCAATTTCTCATTTTGGGACAAACGCAGAGACTGCGTCCGTCTAAAGCAGGCAGGGCGCGGCGGTATCGGCACGGTGTTTCGTCATAAGAAAATAAAGGCTGTGGTTATACGATATCGCGGCTTACACGGCGACCTCAACAACCCCTCAAAAAAAGGACTCATAAACGCTGCAGGCGTAAGACTTCATAAGGAAATGGCACATTTGGACACTTCTCAAAACAACATGAGAAAAATAGGCACTGCCAACATCATTGAGGTTATGGACAGGTACGACCTGCTTCCCACACATAATTTCCAGTTTGGCGCTCACCCCGAGACACCAAAGATTTCATCAAAGGTTTTTATCGAAAAATATGTCACACAAAATCTGCCTGACGGCTGTTGGTACGGCTGCTCAATGAGCTGCGCAAAAGCCGCCGACGGTTTTGAGCTTCGCACAGGTCCGTATAAGGGTCATAAGGTTTGTGTTGACGGACCGGAATATGAAAACGCGGCTGGTCTTGGCTCAAATGTCGGTTGCTTTGACCCCCACTGGATACTCGAGGCTAATTTTTATTGCGACACATATGGTGTTGACACTATTTCCATGGCAACAATGACAGCCTTTGCCGAGGAATGTTATCAGCGTGGTTTATATAATCTAAACGATACCGAGGGTCTCGATATGCGCTGGGGTAACGGCTATACGCTAAACGAGCTTATGCATCAAATGGTGACGGGCGACGGCTTCGGCGTGATAGTCGGCAAGGGCATCAGACAGCAAAAACGCATTTTTGCGGAGCGTTTCGGCAAGGTCTCTCCCGAGTATGAACATATGCTCGGCGGATATGTTTGGAATGATATCAAAGAGCCTGTTATCGACATGCCTATTCCCACCTCTCATTTTAACAAAAATCTTGAAAACTGTGAGTTCTTGCAGAGCACAGGTTACGATGATAATAAAATACTTGGTGAAATCAAGGGTACAATTCTTGAAAATGCAGGTGCTAATAACGACAGTGCTTACATCGCAAAACCCACAAAACCCGAAAAAATTGAAGGCATACCGACAATAACCCGCGAAGAAATCGCAGATTGGCCTGTCGGGAAGCCTTATTACAGTGATGACCCTGATTGCAGCTACACAAATTCCCGTCCGTGGGTAAAAATGACCCCCGAGCAGGTCGCCGAAATGGAAGAATTCGGCATGGAGAACAAGGGTCTTGAGTATTCCGAGTACCTAATGAAGGAGTCCCTTGCACAGCAGGGCGGATATGCTCTGTGCAATAAAGGCCCGCAACATGACGAGGCTTGGCTAATTTTTATGGATATGGTAAATAACCAAATCCCCACATTTGAAGATAAAGCCGAAGCACTGCATTATTTCCCGATGTTCCGCACATGGTTTGGTCTGCTCGGTCTTTGCAAGCTGCCTTGGAACGATGTCACCCCTGTTAATAACAAGTATGAAAAAGAACCCGCGAAGATACCCGAGCATGTGCAAAACTATTTTGATATCTATGAGGGTGTTCTCGGCAAGCGTCATACCGAAGTTTCAATGGTTCGCCAAAGCGAGCGCGTTTATACATTCCAGCGGATTTTTATACTTCGCATGGGCAGCGGTCAGCGTAAGCACGACACTCCACCCAGCAGGTCGCTTGGGCCGATTACCGAGGGTGAATACCTGTCGCGCGAGGAGCGTTACGATGCGCAAATGAAAGATATCATCGGCATTGACCCGTGCGGTAAAAGCACAGCTGAAAAAGTGAAAATAATAATGGATTATCGTTGGAGTCAGTTTAAGCAGCTTGTTGACGCTGTGTACAAACGCCGCGGCTGGACACCAAACGGTATTCCAAAGCTTGAAAAGCTCATTGAGATTGAAATGGATTTGCCGGAACTGGTAGCTGTTATAAGACCTTATCTGAAAGAGGAGGGCTACTGGCCGCAGGGCGAGGAGTACAAAAAATATGAATGAGCCTGTAATTACATTAAATAACCGCCCCTATCCTTTCAAAGAGGGGCTGACCATAAGTGCAATAATGACGGAGCGAAAGTATGATTTTCCTGCAATTATCGTGAGGATTAACAATAAGCATATCGAAGAAGAGGACTGGCAGACAACAACGGTAGCCGCAGACGACAATGTGGAGATTATCCACGTCTTCGGCGGCGGGTAGGGGTTGCATTTGTTTTCATATGTGATATAATCGAAACGGGCTAATTTGAGAATATTAACCAACTTTTAGCCCGTTTCGTAAGTTTTTGCTGTTTTTGCCACCACCAACACGGCTAAAACATATGATTATTACCCCCTTTTTAGCCCGTTTCGCAAAATCAGATATCGAGAGAGGCAGGCATCAATATGGATATTATCGGCAGAACAAGCGAAATACAAGAACTGGAAAAACATTATTATTCCAATAAACCCGAGTTAGTTATAGTGTACGGTAGGCGGCGCGTCGGCAAAACATACCTAATAAAAGAATTGTTTAAGAATAAATTCGCATTTTACTTTACAGGCACTGTTAATGTCAAGAAAGCAACAAATTTAGCGAACTTTGACAAGGCAATAAAAGAATTCGGCGGAGATATAAAAGCCTCATCAAAAACCTGGTCTGAAGCATTTGATAAACTTAAAATTCTGCTAAAAAGAAATACAAACGAAAAAAAAGTAATTTTTATAGACGAAATGCCTTGGTTAGATACACGTAACTCTGACTTTTTGGCAGCCTTTGATTACTTTTGGAATAGTTGGGCATCTTCAAACCCTGAAATATTATTTATTGGCTGCGGTTCAGCAACCTCGTGGATAACAAAAAACTTCTTCAAAAATAGAGGTGGGCTACATAATCGGGTTACAAAAAGAATCCACTTAGCACCTTTTACTATAGGCGAGTGCGAAGATTTCTTCAAAACCCGAAACATAGTAATTACACGTTATCAATTGGCTGAGTGCTATATGATTTTTGGTGGAATTCCCTATTACTTAGACCTATTCGATAAAAGTTTATCATTTTCACAAAATGTAGATAAAATTTGTTTTTCGGATAACGCACCTTTACGTTATGAGTTCGATGAATTATATATGTCGTTATTCAATAATAGTCACCGTCACATCAAAATTGTTGAAATATTGTCAACAAAAAAGGGCGGTATGAGTCGAAACGACATTTGCGAAGCAGGTAATATACCACCCAATGGTCACATAACAACTGTGTTAAGCGAGCTTGAGCAATGCAATTTTATTGAAAAATATACAGATTTTACACGAAAAAAGAAAAACTCGTACTATTTACTCAAAGACCCTTTCACTCTATTTTATTTGCGTTTTATGAAAAACAATAATACAAAGGATGAGTATTTTTGGACTAATTATGCAGATGATAGCGGACACAGAACATGGTGCGGTCATGCGTTTGAACTTCTTTGCCGTATGCATCTTCACAAGATTAAAGAAAAGCTCGGTATCCCGGGAGTCTCGACAGAGGTAGCAAGTTGGCACAGCAAGAATTCAAAGCCTGGTGCTCAAATAGATTTATTGATATCTCGGAAGGATGGCGTGATAAATTTATGTGAAATGAAATATTCAAAGCATCCTTATGAGATAACTAAATCTGAAGCTGATGCATTGGAACGCAGAAAAATGGTTTTTATAATGGAAACAGGCACAAAATATGCAATTCATATTACTATGGTCACTACATTTGGACTCGCGAAAAAAGGTTACTTTGGGATAGCTCAATCGGAAGTAACCGCGGACGATTTATTTTAGTAAAACGGTAGCCGCAGATGACAATGTGGAAATTATTCACGTCTTCGGCGGCGGGCAGGGGTTGAAGCAGGAAGGTTTGTTATGAAAAGCACAATGAGTTATAAGGATTATCATGGCAGTGTCGAGCTTTCAGAAGAAGATGGTGTTTTTCATGGTAAGGTTGTTGGTATAAAATCTTTATTATCTTTTGAGGGCGATAGTGTGGTTTCGCTGACAGAGGACTTTCATAACGCTGTCAACGAATATCTTGAATTTTGTGCAGACAGTGGTTTTGAACCGGAAAAACCGAACAGCCGAAATCAAAAATACATAACCGCAAACCATCAATGACGTAATAACATCGACTTGCATGGCTACCACGCAAGTCACCATGCAAGTCGAAACTATCAGTTTGAATAAAGCAGAGCCGCTTAACCTGAAATAAGCGGTTCTTATATTATAAAATTAGCTGATGAAAATAGTCTGAAAACTAATAACTATTTTAGCATTCATCATTTCTACATTTCGTTGATACAATATTACCTATAGTTATACGCTGAATCTAATATAATATTGATAAAATACTTGCATTTGTTTTCGTCGCACTATATAATCCACTATAGGAAACGAAAGTGCCTCGCCACCTTTGTGGCGGCAGGCGAGAAGGGTCATCACCCCTCCCCGCCCTGTATACATAATCAAGCTATGTACACAATTGCATAAGCAACACCTTTGGTTATTTTATGAGTTATTGTGATAAGGGGATAGACAATATCCTACTATCACGATAGCGGTCAACTCGCTTGTAGTAAAGGGTTACACCACTTCGTGAAAACGAGGGAGGTGTATTTTTTA
>Ga0123356_10000943_pt1 | contig 32172 bp, 26 predicted proteins | sample TergutEmb28metaG_2_FD_92546 | JGI IMG/M metagenome (GOLD analysis project Ga0123356, IMG submission 92546) | Embiratermes neotenicus P3 segment gut microbial communities from Petit-Saut dam, French Guiana - Emb289 P3 | ecosystem: Host-associated > Arthropoda: Insects > Digestive system > Gut ...
AAAGAACCAAAAGTAAAAATAACCATTACATTAAATAGTGGCAGTGTTAATTTTTTTAAGAAACATGCTCAAAAAAATAATGTAAAATATCAAACAATGATAAATGAAGTGTTGGATAAATATGTGCAAAAATATGGAACAACTGCATTAATATAATAAACATAACCCACGGCGTTTAACACACGTGCCTGTTGCACAACCAAAAAAACCACCGCCGCAAATGTTATTTTGATACCTATGCGGGAGATAAGGGCTCGCTTTTTATGTTATTTTTTTATTTCCGGACAGAATGCAATCATATCATAGAATATAGAATAATCTTTCTTCGATCATGGAAAAAATAAAAGTTGCGCAACAGGCACAAATAATTAACGCTGCACCGCATGAGGGCGACTTGGGTCTACATTTAGCTCGGTTGAAACCTCCACCGCAGTTTGCCAGTATTGCAATCTTAAGGTTTGCTAATTCGGGCTGTCAAGCCGTTGTCAATTTTATACGTTAGGCAAAATAATCCAAGGCGTTACATCTAAAGTTGACAAAATAGATGTAATGTGAATATAATAATGTTGTGGAACTACTGGAAGGAAAAAAGGAAAATTTATCAAAAATATTATCTGAACAATATTCCCAAAATATAATAAACATTGAAGAGTATGAACGAATATTGGAATATATAAATAAAATTGAAACAAATAAAGAATTGTACATTATTGAAAAGATAATATATGAAAACAATATAAATAAAAATTTATCTGTAAATGAAGCAAATAAAATTATAATACATGAAACCAAAGAAAAACATTTATCAATATTTTCCTGGAGAACAAATAATCTAAAATCCATAAATGGCAATGGCGGAAAATATTTAAGTATATTTGGAGCTAACAGGATACTTGTAAATGATTTACCCAGGGGAAGAACAGTATTAAATGTTAAATCAATATTTGGGTTAACTGAAGTAATAGTGCCGAAAAATGTTAAAATAATAAATAAAACAATACCAATATTAGCAGGAATATTCAGTCCGCCTGAAGTTGATAAAAAAGAAGAAGATTCTCCGGAACTATATATAATAGGAAAGGCAATATTTGGAAATATAACAATAATGACAGCAGAATAAGATTGGAAAATGAAATAAAAATAATTGAAAATTTCTCTTGACTCTGCCTTTAGGGAAGAGTTTATTGTTAAACTTGACAGATAAAATGATCAAGGAGAATAATTATGAGCAGCTTAATTAAAATCAAGGATATGTCAAATAAATATGACATAACAGCCCGTACACTGCGTTATTATGAGGATATGGGGCTTTTGACCAGTACCAGAAGTGATGATTACGGATACAGAATGTATGATGAGGAGGCAGTTAAGAGACTGGAGCAGATACTTATCTTGCGCAAGCTAAACATCAGCATAAAAGATATTCAGCGTATTTTCGGAGCTGCGGGCTCTGAGGTAGTTTTAGAGGTACTGCAGAAGAAAGTGAAAAACATAGATGATGAAGTTGCGCTGTTAAATGAGCTGAAAGAAATAGTATTGGATTTTATACGCAAGATCGAAAGAATGAATTTCACAGATAACTCAGACATAAAACTGTTGTACGACAAGGCAAAAGAAATAGAAACGCAATTGGTAAGCGTTGATTATATAGGCAAACCTTCCAATATTAACCGGCTGATTGAGATAACGGATAAGCTGGACAAAAAAATTCCGGATGTAATGATAGTCAGGCTGCCAAAATTCAAAGCGGTAACAACGGGATACGGAGATTTTGGGATGGTGTTTGACAGCGGAATTGACAAATGGCAGGAAGAGCATCGTGATTTGTTAAAAGACATTATATTTAGCTGCCCCGACTTCTTAATGGGAGGAGGAACAAAGAGCGGTGACGGCGTGCAATGGATTTGGGCAGTCAAGGATTGTGTCAGCGAAGCGGACACTGTGCCATATAAGATAATCGAGTTTGAAGGAGGATTATATGCTTCCGCTGTGTGTATTGACAATGACAATGAAAGTATAGAAAAAGTTCATAGTAAAATTTTACAATGGATTAAAAGTACAAATTTCGAACACAATGCAGAGCGGGATTTTATGGGACATATGACTTACATAGATGATGAGATCAAAAAAGGGCTTGGTTATGAACAACTGCAAAGATATGTTCCAATCAAATTGAAAGACGGTAATTAACCCGGCAGATATGCCCGTCCTAGCATTTTTTCTGCAAGTGAAAAGTCTCCGGCGGCAATGGCAGTGCGGATGCGGCTTGAGCTTATGGGCAAAGAACCCTCTGTGACTTCCGGTACAATCTCTGCAGGAATGCCGCAGGAAGCAAAAAAACCGTGAATCATTTTTGCGTCTGTGTCCAACTGCCGGCCGCAGCGGAAGTCGCTGCCGATTGCGATAAAACCAACGCTGCCGTGTTTTAGTAAAATTTCAAGAAACTTTATCCCGGGCATTAGCCTGAACTCTTCTGTAAAATCTATAACAATTGTTATCTGAATGCCCAGTTTTTCAAATTGTTCCAGTCTTTGCTCAAAGCTTTGTATACCGGTCTGTTCCAGAGTTTTGTGATTTTGCCGGAAGGTAACTACTACAGGCGCATATTTATCAAAGCTGTGTGATGTAACGCATTTTAAAAGCTCCTGATGGCCGAGATGCACTCCGTCAAAAATGCCGACAGTCATGGAAGACAGCCTGCCGTTTAAGGGCAAACCGTTTTCAAGAAAATCCTGCCAGTCAATTACGAGCATATATATTCCATATATTGATTAATATTTTTTTCACTCCATTATTCCTTTGCTGCGGGAGTTATTTTGATTTTGCCTTATCAAAAAAATATTTTGCGCTTTTTGTATTTCCTGTGCTATGCAATAAGTTTCCCGCATGTTCAGCCATCTGTCCTTCCTTATCCTCAATGTTTTCAAGCGCAAGCTTGAGTTCATCGGCAAGAGCAGGATTTTTATCGCCGTTTATCAATTTAATTTCTGCAAGTTTAAAACGAAAAAGGCCGTAATCCGGAGCAAGCTTTACCGCTTTGTCCAGCAGGCGGATTGCTGTTTTTATTTTTCCGTGCAGGCTAAAAACAAGCCCCCACAGATAATAAAGCGCAGGGTCAGCTTCCGGCCGCGGTTTAAGCGCGTTCCTTAATTTGTTTGAAACAGAAAATTCCTGCGAACATTTAAAATAATCTTCCATACTAAATGCCCATTTCCCGACAAGCGCGCGCGCTTCCCAGTTTTTCTCGCCGAGAAGGGACAATTTCGGCATTATCACATCAAGCTCCGCCCTGTTGTCTTCGTTAAGAAATATTTTTCCCGCATCAATATAACGCGCAAGGGCGTTTTTATTCATTTTTGCCAATTCATATGCGTTAGCTGCATTAGCGGCATAAACGCCCGCCTGGCCTCTTACCGCCGCGGAAGTGTCAAGTTCAAAAGCTTTTTCCCATGCCCCGGCGGATTCGGCGTAATCATTAAGCTCCCAGTGGCATCTTGCAAGTATGGTGTAATAATCAATATCTTTAATAATTTTAAAGGGATTACTTATAACAAATTCTTTTATTTCTGAATACTTGTTTAACTCATATAAGATCTTTATTTTTTCTGTAAGCGCAAATTTTCCTTCCGGGGAATCCGCCCATTGATCCAGAATAGTGTCAATATATTTATCAGCTTCATTGTACAGCTCAAGCCGGAAAGCCATTCGCGCGGCCAGCAGAAGTTCTTTTTTGGTTCTTACTTCCGATGCAGAAACCGCGCTTATAACTTCATCTCTGCGTTTCCATGCCTTAAAAATTTGTTCCAGCGCTTTTTCCGGCTCGTTCATGACTGCAAATGTTTCTGCAAGCCTTAAACGTTCTTCTGCATTAATGTTTGAATCATCAGTCCATTTTAAATAATCCGCTTTTATATATTTACTGCGCGTATCAATGGAAAAGTAATCCAAAAAGGCCTTGCAGACAAATCCTTCTTTGTTATCTGCATCATCATGTTCGTAAGACGCAAGAGCAAAACCCGGACGTCCGCAGGAAGTTTCATCGCTTTTTATTTCGCCGAGCCATTTGCCGTTAACAAGAAAAATGAAACTGGCGCCGAAGGTAATGATTTTTATATTGATATTGGATCCGTCAAAACCTGAAATTTCTGTCCAGGCAATTAAAGTTTTCGGCGAATTATTTTTTACGGAATCAAGGCGGAAATATCCCTTGCTGGAAACAAGCGCCAGATGATATGTGTCCTCATCCATTATGTGAAATATAATTCCTGTTGCGGCATATCCTTCGAAATTATCAAGGCGTATTAATGCTTCTATTACATGATCCTGATACTCGCAATCAGGAATGTCCACCCAGGCGATGCAATTCTGTTTTTTCAGCCCGAGTTCAAGCGGGCCGTTTGACTGGTTGGCACTATAAGAAGATTCTGATTTAATATTAAAAAGAGATGTTTTTCCTGTTAACCGGCGTCTTATAAATTCCGGCGCAGGCTGGGTAAAATTGATTGTAAGTTTGCTTTCAGACGGGTTTAAATTATGTTTAACCCACAAAATTCTTTGCCAGATTTTATTAGAGAGCGTATAAATGAGCCTTTTGGAGAAAGCCAGCATGATACATAATAACCTGAAAAAATTAATAAAGTCGATACTTTATCCCAACAGGATCGAGATATTTGCCATTATTGTCCTTCTTGCTCTGATAATAACTCCCATCACCGTAAACATGTATTCAAAAATGGATGCTAAAGCCAGACAGGTAAACCTGTACTTTTCTCCCTATGCAGAAAAATTGTTCGGCAGTAATTTAATGGAAGAATTAATCAGGGAATTTGAAGAAAAAAATCCGGAAATAAAAATACAGCCGGCGGTTTTAACAGCGGATACTGAATCTTTGCCGGGCGCAAAAAAAGCAGGCGAAATTTCCGGCGTTGATATTCTTTTTTTTGATGACGATGATTTTGATATTTTTGCAGCAGCAGGTTTTTTAACAGAGTTAAGCTCCTTTACAAATTACGATTCCGGCACGCTGCAGCTTGCAATTCCTCTTGCTTCATTTATGGATATGCTCTTTTACAACATCAACATTCTGAATGCTGCCGGTTTTGATTCGCCGCCAAGGAGCAGAGACGAATTCCTTGCATACGCAAGAGCTGTTTCACGCGGTAATTTCGGCGCATACGGCGCAGCGCTGAGTTTATACCCCAATGACCGTCAGGCTCTGACGCGCGATGTTCTTGCATGGATATGGGCAAGCGGCGGAAATTTCTGGCCGGAAGAAGAAGGCCCGGTGTTAAATGCAAGAGCCGTTATAAACGACATCAATTTCCTGGGAACCTTAAACCGCGAAGGCCTGTTGGCGCCGGATGTATTTAATACGGCAGGGGATCAGCGTATTGAACAATTTGCAAGGGGAGAAATAGCGCTGATGATTGCGTCTACCAGGATCATTCCCTACCTAAGGCAGAGAATGGGAGACGAAGCATTTGGCATAACGGTCATTCCCGGTTCCGGCATGGGAGGAAAGTACAGTATTAATATTTCTGCGGTGTACGCCGGCATAAACGCAAACAGCGATCATCCCGATGAGGCGTGGAAATTTCTTGAGTTTCTTGCAGATAAAAGCCTTCTTCTTTGCGCGGAGTTAAAGGCAGTACCGGGCATGATATCCAATATTATTCCGGGTGATTATGTAAGGGATGATCCCTTCTATTCTAAAGCCTGGGATATATTTGAATCTGCTTTAATTGCCGAAAATTTTTCAGGGAAACCTGGCGCCGGACAATACGAAAGAATCTTTATGGAAGAAATTGAGATTCTTTTTAAAACCAGCCGTACAGCGCAGGATACTGTTCTTGCAATCCAGCGGCGCTGGGACAGAATCAAAATGGAATTATCGGCGGAGCTGCCTTAAAACATAAAAAAACCCCGGACAATTGCCGGGGTTCAACTCAAAAAAGTATAAATTAGTTTCTTGTAAGAGAAAATTCGCTGACGTTAAGAGTTACAGGTCCGTCTGACTGTGCGCCGAGTGTAGCAAAAATCAATGTGTTTGCTCTGGCTGCTGCGCCTGATGCATTTGAAAGCAGTGTAATTGTAACTTCAGCAGTTACTGTCTCGCCTGCTTTTGCTGCCGGGAGTTCTGTGCCGCCGTTGCGGGTGTTAGGTATATCAATGCCGCCTGGCTGACGGAATGAAAGAGGTGACCATGGGGTCATATCTGCAAAACCAACGCCGATTGCCTGTGTGTCGCGGCTTGGAACGTAGGAAATTTTAAGTGTATAGGTTTCGCCTCTTGCAAGCCTGTGGCCGTTAAGCAGGGCAGGGTTCTGTAATTCAGCCTGGAAATTCCGGCCGTTCGCCCAGTTGTCTTTGAGTACGAGCTCAAATGCTCCCAAATTGCCGGCTCCTGCGATTGGCCCCAAACTGGCGCCTGCGCCGCCGCCGCCGCCTTCTGTTGATGCACAGGACAGTGCAAACACTAAACAAAGACCAGCGAGAACTAATAATGCTTTTTTCATAAATCCTCCAATGTAAAATGATAATTTATATAATAGTATCATTGAAATTTTGAGAATGCAACCATTTTCTGAACTTTTTTGATCATTTTCCACCGGTGGCTTTATACAGTATTATTTATAATGCATTACGCATTATATTGAAGAAAATTACTGTTTAGCATTGACGATGAGGCGCTGAATATGGTAATCAAATGGCAATGCGTGTCTGTATTGTTCCGCGCCGGTTAACCGGTACTGTAAAAATCCCGGCTTCCAAGTCTCATACGATAAGGCAGTTGATTATTGCCTCCCTTGCGGACGGCGAATCCGAAATAATCAACCCTCTTGATTCCCTTGATACACGTTCGTGTATTGCTGCCTGCAGAGCTTTCGGCGCTGAAATATCAGAACATCAAATTGACGGTGAATTGCTCAGTTTAAAAATAAAAGGCAATAATAGTTTTAAAAAGGGGCTGAATTATCATGCTCCGGTTGACATAGGAAACTCCGGCACTACCTTCTACCTTGCATTGGCAGCTGCAGGCCTTCAATCTGAATGGATCGAGTTTACAGGCGATGAGCAAATTCAAAAACGCAGCGCCGCTCCCCTTCTTGAAGCATTAGCCTGCTTTGGTATTGAGGTGCAGAGCAGTAATGGCTGCGCGCCGGTTAAAATAAGGGGTCCCTGGAAGGGCGGCAAGGCAAGCCTTCCGTGTCCCACAAGCCAGTACCTTTCGGCATTATTAATCGCATCTCCGCTGGCGCCTGCCGGCACGACAACTGAAATTGAAGTTCCGCTTTTAAATGAAAAGCCGTATATCGATATGACTCTTTCCTATTTAAAAGCAAATGATATAACTGTCAAAACAGCTCCTGACTATTCCAGCTTTACTGTTCCCGGCGGTTATTCATGGAAGGCATTCTCCGGTGCGGTGCCGGGTGATTTTTCTTCGGCTGCCTTTCCTGCCGCCGCTGCTGCGATAACAGGAGGTCCTGTAAGCCTGTCCGGTCTTGATTTACAGGATACCCAGGGGGATAAATACTTTTTTGAAATTCTAAAAGAAATGGGCTGTACAATTCACTGCGGTATTGATAATGGCAGTTCGATTACTGTGCTAAGGGATGGCATTCTGCGGGGCGGGAGCTTCGATTTAAACGAAACGCCGGATCTTCTTCCGGCAGCGGCAGTTGTTGCGGCCTTTGCTCATGGGGATACAAGGCTTTATAACATAGCTCATGCCCGTATCAAGGAGACTGATAGAATTGCCGTAATGGCCCGTGAGCTGGCAAAGCTTGGCGTTTGCTGTACAGAGTTACCGGACGGGCTTGTTATTCACGGAAAAGGCTCGTTGTTTCCGGCGGAAAACCCAGTGATTGACGGCCATGGCGATCACAGAATTGTAATGGCATTTGCCGCCGCAGCCCTTGGCAGCCCTTTTCCTGTCGAAATAACAACTGCTGAATGCGCCGGTGTAACATATCCGCGCTTTTTTAATATGCTGCAATCATAAAATTAAAAGGTTTGTTTAATACCGGTTGTTTTTCCTCAGGATGCCTTAGTTGGAAAAAAATTGTTGACGGTTATAGATAATAAGGGTATTATAAAATTCCTGTAATTTGAGGCTATTAAAACACTTGTTAAAAAAATAACCTTGGATTTAAGGAAAAAATCGGCCTTTCGGCCAGTTTTAAAAAGCCATTTTACAACCAGACCAAACCAGAGTTTCAAAACAAAGGGTTTGAAAGTTTTTAAAATGGTTAATTTTACTTTTGAAAAGGAGTCTTTATGAAAAACATGCAAAAAGTATTAGCTTTGGTACTTTGCGGAGCTCTTTGCGTTGTCATGATTTCATGCGCAACAGGCGGCGGCAGCGGCGAGTTTGGCCCGGGCGTTCTTGCGGTTGGCGAATGGAATGTCTATAACGACAGAACAAGTGACGGCGGTTCATCAATCTCTTATTTGAATATAATAGAAGAAGTTATTGATGGTCAGACAAAAAGCGTTAAACATGTTACCGGAGAAGTAACAGAACAATTCCGGTATGGTTTTGCCGGCTGGGGTCTTGATGCAGACGAAGCCACAACTGAGCTTTATAAAACAGCAAGAGCTCTTTCATTTACAATTCTCGGTGACGGAAAAAGATATTCACTCAAGTTCAAAATAAGCAGCGTTACAGATTATTGCTACCACGAATATGCCTTCCAGACCGAAGAAGGCGTAGTGGAAACATTTGAAATACCCATGAGATTTTTAATGCAGCCAAGCTGGGGAAATCCTGCAAGATTAAATCAGTCACTGGTAACAGGCGTTGAATGGCAGACCCACGAGAGCTGGAGACCGGGTACATTCGATATCAAAATGTGGGACTTTAAGATTCATCAATAAAAGCAAATTTGTTAATAATTGTTCAATAAGCATATTTGTTCATTTTTGCTGATGATGCGGTTTATTGTTATAAGGAGTATTGATGAACGCTGCGGTTAGCCGGGAGTTTTAAGAATTGATTAAAAGATCATTACTTTTCACGATTGTGATTTTCTCTCTCCTGCTGACCGCATGTGTCTCTTCTTCGGGAAAGCCTGCCGCTTATTATGTTCCGAGTGTTCCGGATGCAGTCCGTGAATATCCGCTGGAACCTGTAAGCGGCAAAACTGCATTTGAATATTTCAGAGACGAAAAAATTGTTGTTGGATGGAATCTGGGCAATACCCTGGATTCCTACAGCAGCAACGGCAGTATTCCGGGCGAAACTACATGGGGTAATCCCCTGACCAATCAGGAAATCATGAACGGCATAAAAGCCGCAGGATTTGATATCATCCGCATTCCGGTGTCATGGATGAGTGATATCGGCAGCGCGCCGGATCATAAAATAAACATAAGGCGGCTTCAGCGTGTTGCAGATGTTGTGGACATGGCGCATAAGGCCGGCTTAAAAGTAATTATCAATCTGCATCACGACGGTTCAACGCCTTCTCTGGGCAGGGAAGACGGATGGCTTTCAATTACAAAGTCATACAGAAATGAGGCGGATTACAAAAGAATAACGCATCAATTTGCCCGGGTTTGGGATCAGATAGCGGCCTATTTTAAAAATTACGGCGACTGGCTGATGTTCGAACCAATGAATGAGATTCATGACGGCGGCTGGGGTCACAGCGTAGAATTTAAAATGTTTGCGAACCGGCAGCTGGAAATAATAAATAAATGGAATCAGGTTTTTACAGACAGAGTGCGCGCGGCAGGCGGCAATAATACAAACCGTTATCTGATTATCCCCGGTTACTGTACAATTCCTCAATATACGCTGCCGGATGCTTTTAAGCTGCCGGATGATTCTGCTGCGGACAGGCTGGTTGTAAAATTTCATTACTACGATCCCCACGAATTCAGCATAAGGGGAAGCCGTTCTGCCTGGGGTACGCCTGCGGATATTCAAAAAATTGACAACGACTTTGCTCCTTTCAAGACTAACTATGTTGATAATAACATCCCGGTAATTATCGGGGAAACAGGCGCTGTCTTGCAGTTATTTCCAGATGATCCTGCAAGAGAAGCCCTGGCGCGTCAAAACAGGCGGGTATATTTTCAGCACATATATGCCGGTGCAAAAAGATACGGATTAATTCCGATTTACTGGGACAATGGTTCAACAATAGGCCCCGGAGAGAAATTTGGTTTGTTTGATCGCAGGACAGGCCAGCCGAATTCGCCGGAAAGCGAAGCTCTTATCAGAATAATAATGAATGCTATAAAATAAATTTAACGAATAAAGGCTGTCAGGGATATGATTGAAAAAATTGCAAGATTTAAAGGTGTGATAATTGCCGCTGCTGTTATTATTCTCGTGGTGTTTATCGCTATACTGGCAAGGGGTCCGGATTTATATTTCTACGAAAAATACGCCGGCTTTGATCTGAGCGGAGCCAGTTCCGGAAGAACAAATCTTTATGCCCGGTACATGGAAAGGCTTGCCGGTGTTCCAAACGGGACACAGGATATCCCTGTTGATATTTTTACGTGGACTTCCGCCGAAGGTGTTTCTGTAACTGAAAATTTTGAAGGAGAAGCGCGGGTTCTTCACACAGAGGAAGTAAGTTTTGTAGAGTACATCGTCAATGTTGAACGGGCCGGGCTTTATAATATTCATATTGAGTATTTTCCGATCCATTCACGCGGCATACCAATGGAACGCGCCTTCTATATAAACGGTGAAATTCCGTTTCTCGGCGCAGACAGGCTTATGTTCCAGCGTGTTTGGGGTGACGGCGGAAACAGGCGCTTTGATAACCAGGGAAACGAAATACGCGCGGCGCAGGTTGAAAGACCCCGCTGGGAATCCGCATGGTTCAGGGACTCGCTTGGCCGTACAACAGAGCCGTATGCTTTTTATTTTAATCAGGGCGAAAACACAATCAGGCTTAGAAGCATAAACGAACCTATGACAATTCGTTCGCTGGAATTAAGAGCGCCTTCCAGAATTATGAATTACAGCGAGTATGCTTCCGCAATAGATACAAGCCGTTTCAGAAACAGCCGCAGTAATTACCTTTTAAAAATTCAGGGTGAGGATGCTACAAGAAGATCCGATCCTTCCCTTTATCCAATTTACGATCGTTCTTCGGGAGCGACAGAACCTGCCAGTGTTGCGAGAATTCGCCTTAACATGATAGGCGGTCAAAGCTGGCGTGTGGCAGGGCAGTGGATTGAATGGGAATTTAACGTACCGGAAGACGGAATGTACCGTATTTCGATTAAGGGCCGTCAGAATTATAACCGCGGCTTTGTTTCAAACAGGACAATTTTGGTAAACGGAGAGATTCCGGTTCAGGAACTTTCTGCTGTACCGTTCAGATATAGTAATAAATGGAATCTTACTACGCTTGGCAATGAACAGGGCGATTTCTTCTTCCCCATGAGAGCCGGCGCAAATACAATTCGTGTTCAGGCAACTCTTGGCGGTATGGGTGAAATGTTAAGTGTAATGGAAGAAAGTGTTTACAGATTAAACTCCATCTACCGCAAGATACTTGTTCTTACAGGCCCGGATCCTGATATTTTCCGCGATTACCGCGTTGATATTGTCTATCCGGAAGTAATAGAAGCAATGGAGCTGGAAAGCAAAATCCTTTACAAACTGGTGGACGACTTAACCCGTTATACGGGTGAGCGCAGTCCGCAGGCTGCAGCTACGCTGACCCTTGCGCGGCAGTTGGAGCTCTTTGTAAGACGCCCGGACAGAATTCCAAGAATGCTTGTCAATTTTAAAGGCAACATCAGCTCGCTTGGCGACAGCTTGCTTGCGCTTTCCCAGTCGCAGCTTGATATCGATTATATTGTAGTTAGCGCAGAAGAAGCGCCTCTGCCGAAAATGAATGAAAATTTCTTTGTATCGGCATCGCATGAGATACGATCATTCTTTGTCTCTTTCTTTGTTGATTATGACAAGATCGGCGATACTTACCGCAAGGGTGATGATGTTGTCGAAGTCTGGATATTAACAGGACGCGATCAAAGTACAATCCTTAAAACAATGATAGATGACACCTTTACTCCGCAGACGGGAATAAGGGTAAACGTCAAACTTGTCGCGCCGGAGACAGTTATGCCTGCGGTTGTAGCAGGTACGGGGCCGGACATGGCGCTCACTGTTCCGCAGGTAGATCCTGTAAACTATGCAATCCGTAAAGCCGTTGTGGATATATCACAGTTCCCCGGCTTTGATGATGTAATTAAAGAGCTGCATCCCAGTGTCATTGTTCCGTTCAAGTTTCAGGGCGGCGTGTACGGCCTGCCTGAAACGCAGTACTTCCATGTTATGTATTATAGAAAGGACGTCTTTGCCGATCTGGAACTTGAGATTCCCGATACATGGGACGACTTGATAAATATATTCCCGGTTATACAAAAAAATAATATGCAGGTCGGTATTCCTTCAGTTGCAACTAACGAGCAGGCCCTTATCGACTTTTCAAACTTCCTTGCGCACCTGTTCCAGCGCGGCGGACGCTTATACAATGATGACGGCTCCCGCACTCTTTTGGACAGCGAAATTGCCATTGAGGCCTTTGATGTTTATACAAAGTTCTTTACGCATTATAAGGCGCCGGTTGTTTACAATTTTGTTAACCGCTTCCGCACAGGTGAGATGCCGCTTGCGTTCGCAGATTATACAAACTTTAATACACTTGAAGTATTTGCGCCGGAGCTTCGCGGTCTTTGGGGTTTTGCCAGAGTACCCGGTCTTAAAAGACCAGACGGCGTAATAGACCGTTCTGTTTCGACGGGAACTCTTGCTTCCATGATTTTCTCCAATTCAAAACGTCCCGATTTGGCATGGGAGTTCATGAAGTGGTGGGTAAGCTCTGATACGCAGCTGCGGTTCGGACGTGAGCTTGAAAGTATAATGGGCGCTGCAGCCCGCTATCCTACTGCAAATTATCAGGCATTCAGACAGCTTTCCTGGGGCTCCGAGCAAATGGCAGTTCTTGATGAACAGCGCTCCTGGGCAGTAGGCGTACCGGAAGTACCCGGCGGTTACTTTATCAGCCGCCATATTACAAACGCAGCGCGCCGCATATTAAACGAAGGCCAGGACACGCGCGAAACGCTGCTGGATTATACCATCGTAATCAACGATGAGTTAAAGAAAAAACGACAAGAATTTGGTCTGGAATAGGGGGAAAGATGAGTCTTGCCAGGTACATAAATAAAATAAAAGACAGGGATGAAAGCCGCGCCAGAGAAATATACAAACACAGAGTTTGCTATTTGTTTCTTGCGCCGTATGCAATTGTATTTTTTCTTTTCTTTGTTACTCCCGTCATAATATCGGTCTTCTTTAGTTTTACGTATTTTAATATTCTTGAGCCGCCAAGATTTATCGGCTTGCGGAATTATATCAACCTGCTTTTGGCGGACGATGTATTTTTAATATCAATGAAAAATACATTTATAATGGCAGCAATTACAGGCCCGATTGGTTACATCATGGCGTTCCTGTTTGCGTGGTTTATAAATGAGCTGCCCAGATATATCCGCGCTCTCGTTACTTTGATTTTTTATGCTCCTGCAATTTCCGGCTCTGTTTTTATGATTTGGGCATTAATATTCTCCGGCGATGCTCACGGTTACATTAACGGCACTTTAATGTTCTTCGGCATTCTGGATCAGCCTGTTCTCTGGCTGACGGATCCCAAGTATATGATGCCGGTTATGCTGGTAGTCATTCTCTGGATGAGTTTGGGTGCAGGCTTCCTTGCATTCCTTGCAGGACTTTCTACAATAGACCCGACTCTTTATGAGGCCGGACTTGTAGACGGCATTTCCAACCGCTGGCAGGAGCTCTGGTATATCACGCTTCCGAATATGAAGGGGATGCTGATGTTCGGCGCAGTTATGGCAATTACGCAGTCGTTTGGAGTCGCGGATGTCACAATTGCGCTTGCGGGGTTCCCGAGTACGGACTATGCGGTTCATACGGTTGTTAATCACCTGATTGACTACGGTTCAGTCCGTTTTGAGATGGGGTATGCCTCAGCCATTGCTACAATATTATTTTTCACCATGATTATACTGAATTCGTTAATTCAGAAAATGCTCAGACGGATAGGAACCTAAGGGGTAGTTATGAAAAAAATAAAAAAATTAATAGGCGGCAAGAGACTCAATCGTTCGTACGGCGGCGATGCGTTTATTATTTCGATACTCACTGTTTTTGGTTTGTTCTTTGTGTTCCCGCTTGTTTTTTCCATAAACCATGCTTTTAAACCCTTAAACGAAATCTTCCTTTTTCCGCCCAATGTTTTTGTGAAACGCCCGACAATAAATAATTTTCAGGATATGTTCATTCTTATGGGTCAGTCCTGGGTTACTTTTTCCCGCTATATTTTTAACACAGTATTCATTACTGCTGTTGGAACAGCCGGATTAATCGTTGTAGCCAGCATGGGCGCATTTGTAGTTTCCAAATACAATTTCCCCGGCTCCAAAGTTTTCTTTAAAGGCGTAATTATAACCCTTATGTTCTCCGGTTATGTCACAATGATTCCCAACTATTTAGTTATGGCTCAATTGGGTTGGGTCGATACTTACTTATCCATAATTGTTCCGGCGTTTGCCATGCCTATAGGTTTCTTCCTGCTAAAACAATTTATAGACACCATACCTGATACGCTCCTTGAGGCGGCAAAGGTAGACGGCGCCAAAGAGTTTCGTATCTTTATATGGATCATCCTGCCGATGATAAAACCGGCATGGCTTACTGTAATGATCTTCTCTGTTCAGAACCTCTGGAATGCAAGAGCTTCCATATTTATCTATTCTGAACAATTAAAAACGCTGCCCTATGCGCTTGGGCAGATAATAATGGGCGGTATTGCGCGCGCCGGTGTAGGAGCTGCAGTCACGCTCTTTTTAATGGTTGTTCCTCTTGTACTGTTTATTTTTGCGCAGAGCAATATCTTGCAGACAATGGCAAATTCGGGGATAAAAGAATGAGAAATAATATCGAACTTGGCTTACGCCGTTTTATCTTGTTATTCATAATATGTTTTTTTGCGGCTGCGCCGGTTTTCAGCGCGCCTACAAATTATACTTACAATTACGACTTCTGGCGCGAGCAGGTCGCTTCCCCGGATGCCTACCGGGTTGGGGCTTATATTCTTGGCACAACTTTGGGTATCGGGAACTTCAGGGATCCTCAGGGATTATATATCCGTGAAAACCGCATTTACATCTGCGACTCCGGCAATAACCGGATAATTAAAGTTGAAGTGCAGGAGAACGGCGAGCATGTTGTGACCGACGTAGTCACTCATGTTATGATCGACGGTGAAAGCTCGGCGCTTAATTATCCCATGGATATTTTTGAAAACAGAAACGGGAATCTTTACATTGCCGATACAAACAATCAGCGCGTGCTGGTTCTTGATAACGACTGGAATTATATCCATGCAATTTTTAAACCGGACGATGAAAGCCTTGGGGATTTTTTGGAATTCCTTCCTTCAAAACTGGTTGTAGATTTTGCAAACCGCGTTTTTGTTCAGGCGCGTAACGTCAACAAGGGATTGATGGAATTTGACAACCGCTGGGAATTTTCCGGTTATATGGGCGCAAACAGGGTAAGCGTAAGTATAGCCGACTATATATGGAAACTTCTTTCCACGCAGGCGCAGAGAGAGAGGATGGATCTTTTTATTCCGACTGAATACAGCAATGTCGCCCTTGATAGTGACGGATTTGTCTATGTTACAAATGCTTCCGGCCAGACAGATCCTATCCGCCGGCTGAATGCAGTGGGACAGGATATTTTAATCCGTAATGGTTATGAAGAACCCGTCGGCGATTTGGTTTTCGGAAACGCCGCCGGTATAATGGGCCGTTCCCGTTTTATTGATGTTGTTTCCTTTGATAATGATTCATATGCATGTTTTGACAGAACGCGCGGCCGTATTTTCATGTACGATTTCCAGGGCAATTTATTATACGCCTTCGGCGGCGTTGGCAACCGCGAGGGATCGTTTATACAGCCTGTGGCGCTTGATAGAATGGGTTACTCCCTGTACGCGCTGGACTCAAGAACAGGCGCGCTTACACGTTTTGATCTTACAGGATACGGAGTGATGATAAACAGAGCATTAAACGAATACAGGGCCGGACGTTACGAGTCATCTGCGGATGTATGGGAAGAAGTGTTAAAGATGAACGGAAATTACGATCTTGCATATATCGGCATTGGCCGGGCAGCGCTCAGACAGGGCGATTATCAGAAAGCAATGAGATACTACAGTTTAAAACACCACCGTGAAGGCTATGGAAAGGCATTCCAGTTATACCGCAAACAATGGACAGAAGAAAATCTGTGGTGGATGCTGCTGGTGCTGGGACTTATAATCTTCCTGCCTATGGCCGTGAAATTTTCCATTAAAACAGTCAAGGAGATTATAGAAGCATGAGATACCTTATGGAAAAAGCCTGGTGGGAACGCCTTGGCATAACGCTTAAATATTCTCTTTATGTAATTACACATCCGCTTGACGGTTTTTGGGATTTAACGCATGAAAAACGCGGATCCATGGGAGCTGCCAATGTAATTATCAGCCTTGCTGTTATAGTGGAAGTATTACGCATGACATTAACGAATTTCCAGTTTGTTACGGTCAATATGGAATATTTTAATTCGCTTATTGTAGCAATGCGCATTCTTCTGCCTGTCGGATTGTGGACAGTTGCAAACTGGAGTCTTACAACCTTAATGGACGGCAAGGGAAGAATGCACGAGATATATATGTCCGTCTGTTATGCGCTAACTCCCTACGTGATTATAAACGCCGTCATGATTTTAATCAGCCAGTTTATCACTTTTGATGAAGGCGCAATTTACTGGGTGCTTGCCGGGTTTGCGGCAGTCTGGACAGGCTTGCTTCTGCTTTCTGCGATGATGATGGTACATGATTACAGCCTGCTAAAAACACTGTTTTCCAGTATTTTAACGGTGATTGGGATGGGCGTAATGGTATTTATCTTTGTAATATTTTTCAGCCTTATAAGCGATGCTATTGCCTACTTTGTATCGTTGTATAAAGAATTAATGTTCCGGTTGATATAGGGGGTCAGGTGAAAAAACTTACATGGCTAGTTATAGCGATCATCTCGGTATTCATGGTTGTTTCATGTACTGCAAGGACAGCAAGACCAAAGCCGGTGATGATATATGAATATCTTGATGAGGTTAGTGAAAATATCGTTCTGGAAAATGAATATCTGCACCTTCTTTTTATACCCGAAACTGCGGAAATAATTCTTACGGATAAATCCAATGGCGTGCAGTGGCGTTCAAATCCTCCCGATCCTGAAGGTGATCAGCTCGCTGATGTTATTACTACGCAGCTGATGGAATCGCAGTTTGCGCTGGATTATGCAGATAATTCCGGCGTTGGAATGACACTGCAATCCGGTATTTACAGTGTACATCGCGGAGCTTATGAATTTAGTGTTAATGACGGTGTTCTGGAAGTAAATTATACGGTAGGCGATGAACGCTATTTCCGCATTCCGCCTGCTCTATCCGAAGAAAGAATGGCGCTCTTCATGGATCGCATGGAGTGGGAAGACCTTGGCATGATCGAAATGACATACCGTCTTTACGACATTAACAATCTGCGTTTGAGCGATGACAGAACGCAGCTTCTTAATGACTTCCCCGATCTTGCAAGAATAAAGTTATGGGTGCTTAGAACAGGCTCTCCTGACTACCTGAAGGAAATCGCAGAAGAAAGTTTTAAAAATGCAGGTTACACAGTAGATGATTATATAGAAGATTCAATGCGTTATGAATTGATGGGTGAAACAGTTAAACCGGCGTTCAGTTTAACCCTGCGTTATTATCTTGACGGCAGATCGCTTATGGTTAATGTGCCTTTTGACAATATCGGTTACCGCCCTGCATATCCAATTACGCAATTAACGGTTTTACCTTTTATGGGTTCCGGTAATATGCAGGACAGCGGGTACATGCTGGTACCGGATGGAAGCGGCGCGCTTATTAATTTTAACAACGGAAAGCACAGTCAGGTTCCCTACAGCATAAGAGTATACGGATGGGATGAAGCAATGCCGCGTGAGGCTGTAATAAGCGATAACAAGGCTTTGTTCCCGGCATTCGGCATTTATAAAAACGGCGCATCGCTGTTTTGCGTAATAGAAGAAGGTTCGGCATATGCAAATGTCCGCGCGGATGTAGCCGGCAGGAATGCGTCATGGAACAGGGTATATCCTGTTTTTGATATGGTTCACGGCGCATTAATGGACATTGCAGGACGCAGTCAGCGGGCAGTATATCTTTATGAAGCCGCCCTTCCTCCGGGTGAAAATATCACCCTGCGTTACACGCCATGCGCGCCCGGCTATGTGGGTATGGCGGAGGAATACCGCTCATGGTTAACTGATAATTATCCAATACTTAAAAACAGGCGCGTATCCGGCGGTACTCCAATAGCGGTGGAAATAATCGGCGCTGTCAATAAAACACAGCACCGTCTTGGCCTTCCCATGGATCTGCCTTTAAAGCTTACCTCCTACAAAGAAACCGAAAACATGATAAATGATTTTGCGGGTTTTGGATGGAAAAACTTACATATCAAATTAAACGGCTGGTTTAACCGGAGCGTTGATCATACAGTACCTACAAAAATAAAACTTGTTAATCAGCTTGGCAGAAAAAGAGACTTTGTGAATATTGTTAATACCGCCGGAAAAAATAACTATGAATTATATCCGGAAGTAGATTTTGTCTTTATGAGGGATGTTGGTTTATTCAGCGGGTTTAACCTTTACAGGGATGCAGCCCGTTTTGTAAACCGCGAACGTGTACAGCGCTTTCCATATAGTTTTATCTGGTTCGGAGAGCGTAAACAGTGGGGTAAAATAAATTATCTTGCGCGTCCTGCCGTTACAGAAAAAATGATAGACGGGTTTATGCCGAAGGCTAAAAGTTACGGAATAACAAATATTGCATTCAGAAATATGGGTTCCAGGCTTGCCGGCGATTATCACGAAAGACGGCATCTGAGCCGCGAATCAAGCATGAGACTGAGGCAGCAGCAATTTGAAAAAATGAATCAGGCGGGAACAGGAATGCTTATGCATACCGGTTTTGTTTATTCTGTTCCGTGGGCTTCGATTATTACAGACATGATTTTGGAAGATCAGGGGTTTGGAATTACAGACTCATCCGTACCCTTCCTGCAAATTGCATTGCGGGGAATGGTGCCGTATACCGGAAGAGCCATAAACCTTGCGGAAGACTATACAAAGAATCTGTTAAGATCAATTGAAAGCGGAGCCGGACTGTACTTCAGTTTTATGACGGAGGAAACGGCGGTACTGCAGGAAACAAAGTTCAGGCAATTTTATGCCAATGAATACAGCAAATGGGTTAGAGATGCAGATGCGCTTTACAGGCAGTTTAATGCTGATTTCGGAAATCTGTACAGCCAAAGAATTATTAACCATGAAATATTGTCACAGAGCGTAACAGTCACTGAATACGAAGACAGAACAAGAGTTGTTGTTAATGCCAGCGACAACGATTATGATTTTGGCGGCATCAATATAAAAGCGGACAGTTACATTGTACTCAGGCATGGAATGCAGAGGTAGGGGGAATAATGTATTTTATCAAAAAAAATAATAAGTATTCATTAACACTGGAAGGCAAAAATGCTGTTACGGGGTATTTATTTTTACTTCCGTTCATTATCGGGTTTTTGGCTTTTATGTTTTATCCCATTGTGGAATCCCTGCAGATGGTATTCAGCGATGTAAAAATCGATACCGAAAATTACGGGTTTACAATGGATTTTGTCGGAATAGAAAACCTAAGGCGCGTTGTTGCGGTAGACCCGGAGTTTAACAGATTCCTTGCCGAGGAAATCGCGCGCATGGTGCTGATTGTTCCTGCAATTATTATTTTCAGTTTGTTTGTCGCTCTTATTTTAAATCAGGAATTTAAAGCCAGGGGCTTTGTACGCGCCATTTTCTTTTTACCGGTAATTCTTTCATCCGGCGTTATGATTGGCCTTGAAACCAACAATTCGCTTTTGAACAGTATGGCGGAGATTATTAAGGAAAGCAATTTGATGAAGTCTTCCGTTACCAAGGTACTGGAAGACATTCTTGTTGCAGAAGGCGCGGCAAGCGATTTTATGGGTTACATCTTTGCAATCATTAATCAGATTTATGACATAGCAATGGCTTCCGGCATACAGATAATCATCTTCCTTTCTGCGCTTCAGACAATTCCGCCGAGCATGTTTGAAGCTGCAAAAATTGAAGGCGCTACAGCATGGGAATGCTTCTGGAAAATAACATTCCCGATGGTTAGTTCATTAATTCTTGTGAATATTGTTTACAGCGTTGTTGATTACTTTATAAGAACGGATAACCGCGTTATGGCAAAAATAAATTTTACAACATTAAGAATGTTAAATTTCAGTTTTGGAACAGCAATGGCATGGGTTTACTTCCTTGCCGTTATTTCCATTATCGGCATTGCAATGGCAATAATTTCCAAGAGGGTATATTACTATGAGTGATGATATTTATACTGACAAAGAACGAACGGCAAATTGGGGAAATATTTCCCGTCACTATCATAAAAAGAAAAAAGCACTGGAAATTACGTATAAAATTTGCCGCGCTATTTTGCTTTTCGGATTATGCTTTTTAATTATTCAGCCCTTATTGGACAAGTTAAGCGTAAGTTTTATGGCCGAGCAGGATCTGTATGACAGCACAGTAATCAGTATTCCGCGTAATTTTACAACAGGGAATTACAGGATTGCCGCCCATTTAATCAATTATTGGGCAGCGCTGTTTGAAACCTTTTTTATAGTAACGATCAGCGCGGTTCTGCAGATTGCCGCCTGTACTCTTGCGGCTTACGGTTTTGCGCGTTATAAATTTCCGCTTAAAAATTTCTGGTTTTTCTGCGTAATGCTTATGATTGTTATTCCTCCCCATACCATTATGGCTTCGCTGTATCTTAACTTCCACTTTTTCGATATATTCGGCATTTTCCGTCTTATTACGGGAGAACCGGTTAACTTACTAAACAGCGTATACGGCTTCTGGCTGTTATCTGCAACAGGCATGGGTTTAAAGAGCGGTTTATATATCTTCATGTTAAGGCAGTATTTCAGGGGTATGCCGAAAGAACTTGAAGAGGCTGCATGGGTAGACGGATGCGGTAAATTTAAAACATTTATCAGAATCATGCTTCCCGATGCAAGTCCGATGCTTACATCCTGTTTTCTGTTCTCCTTTGTATGGCAGTGGACGGATTCCTTCTATACAACGCTGTTCCTTACAAACTACAGAATGCTTTCCAGCGGTTTAGGCTCAATTGCCGAGCGTGTTTCTCAGTGGTGGTCGGCAACCAATATTGTCTCTGGAGCGGCTGTGGCCTCTACGGCGCCGGTTGGTTATGTACAGGCAATGATTGCTACGGGTATGCTTATGTGCCTTGCCCCGCTCATTATATTGTATTTGATAGCCCAAAAGGCATTCGTTGAATCATTGAGCCAGACCGGTATTAAGATGTAATCTGAGCCGCTAAGGATTGTTTTATTAGTTAGCCCTTGCGGGTTATTGATGGTTTCAATGCGGAAGGCCGCGTTGCGGTTAAGCGCTTGAGATAAATAAAATTTTGGAGGAAAGAAATGACAAGAAAAAGTGTCATAATTGCTTGTATTGTACTTGCAGTTTTGTTCGTTAGCGTCGTATCAGTTTCTGCGATACCTGTTCCTAACGCTCCAAGCGGAGTCCGAAACACGCTTAGGGGAATGAACATTGTTCTTGGCAACTGGTGGTTTGATTATAACCCCGCAAGGTCACCGCCTACAAATCAATGGGTAGGAAGTGATTATCAGGAAAGACAGCTTGATTACCGTAAAAGACTTTTGGCTCAATACAACTTCACCATGGTAGAAAGAAACATCGCCAGTTGGAACGAAATGGCCTCAGTTGCTGCCACCTCGATGATGGCAGGAAGACCCGCCGCTTCTGTTTTCCGCTTGCAGCCGGACTGGGCACTTGCATTGTACAGACAGAACCTTCTGTATCCTGTAAGCACCCGCAGATCTGTAAACTGGAATGCTACTACTCCTGTTGAATGGAACCAGATGGTTACACAGGCCTTTACATTTGGCGGAAGAACATTCGCATTTGCCGATGATTACGGCTGGAGCCGCCACGCAGCTGTTGTATTCTTTAACAAGAGACTGTTCAGAGAAGCCGGACTCGATCCGGATCTGCCGTACAATGAGCAGAGAGCAGGCACATGGACATGGGAGAGATTCCTTGAAATCAGCAAACGTCTTACAAGAGACATTAACAACGACGGCGTAATTGATATTTATGCAATGCCGGCGGATCTTTCAACGGAAATACTTGACGCCCTCGTTTCCAGTAACGGAGCCATGTATGTCGGAAGAGATGCAAGAGGCCGCCTCTTTAATGCAACAAATACACCAAACTTTATCGAAGCTGTTAACTTCTATATGAGACTAAGAGATGAAGGCATTATGAAGCCGAAACCGCCGGGAGACGGAACCCCCTGGAACTGGCATATTCCCGAATTTAATGACGGAAGAGTTGCAATGCGCATCGATCAGGACTATCTTGCAACAGGCGATCTCCGCAACATGAGAGATGACTGGGGAATGGTTCTTCCTCCCAAGGGCCCAAGAGCTCCGAACAACAACTATGTTGTATTTAACGATGAAAACGTAATGGTCATTCCTGCACGCGGATTTACAGATGCTCAGGTAGACGCGATTGTATGGGCAGTTCAGTCATGGGTAACCCCTGTTGATGCAAACTGGAGACTTCAGGAATATCCAAACTTCAGAGACAGAAGAGCTGTAGACGAAACATTCGCAATGATTCGTGACAGGAGACTGTGGCAGTGGAAATACCACCTGCATGTTCCTGGATTGCAGCGCGGTCATATTGCATGGCAGATCTGGGGTCATGACGGCGAACCGGCACAGTTGATTGAAGCAGTTTCACAAACATGGAACGCTTTAATTGCAGATGCTAACAGCAACTAGTTAATTATATGAGCAGTATCATCGTAAACGGAAACAGTTTGCCGAATATTCCATGGGAAGACAGGCCGCCGTCAAGCGATCCTAAAAAGGAGCTGATGTGGCGTTATTCGAAAAATCCGGTTATTCCCAGGGATTTAACTTTAAGATCCAACAGCATTTTTAACAGCGCTGTTGTTCCTTTTAAAGATGGATTTGCAGGCGTTTTCCGCTGCGATGATACGGCCCGTCACATGGACATAAATGCGGGGAGAAGTAAAGACGGAATCAATTGGGAGATTTCTGATGAACCCATAAAGTTTATCAAAACAGATCCTGAATTGCCGGATTCTGATTATAAATACGATCCCCGCGTCATTTTTATTGAAGACCGGTATTACATTATTTGGTGTAACGGTTATCATGGGCCGTGCCTTGGTTTGGGTTACACTTACGATTTTGAAAAGTTTTACCAGATGGAAAACGCAATGATGCCCTTTAACCGCAACGGCGCGCTTTTCCCCCGAAAAATCGGAAAAAATTATGCAATGTACAGCCGCCCCAGCGATTCAGGGCATACTCCCTTCGGCGATATGGTTTATTCAGAAAGTCCGGATATGGTTTATTGGGGAAAGCACCGGCATGTTATGGCGCCGTGCGGAGGCTGGCAGAGTACAAAAATAGGCGCAGGTCCCTGTCCTATAGAAACTACTGAAGGCTGGCTTGTGTTTTATCACGGCGTACTGACAAGCTGTAACGGATTTGTCTATTCATTCAGCGCTGCATTAATGGATCTTGATAAACCCTGGAAAGTGATTGCGCGCGCACGCCCCTATATAATTAACCCGCGGGAAATATATGAGCTTGCAGGCGATGTTCCAAATGTTACTTTCCCTGTTGCCGCGCTTGTTGACAAAGACACAGACAGAATTGCCATTTATTACGGATGCGCAGATACTGTGACAGGCCTTGTCTTTGGTAAAGCAGGCGAGATTGTAAGCTGGGTAAAAGAAAACAGGTTATAACTAAAAAGACATTCCCGGCGGCATCTGCATTTTTCCCTTCGCCATCTTTCTCATCATTCCGCGCATTTTTTCAAACTTCTTTAACAGGCGTGAAACTTCTGCAACAGATGTGCCGGAACCGCGCGCTATTCTGCTTCTGCGCGGAGGCCCTATTATTAAATGGTTATTGCGTTCTTTTAATGTCATTGAACTTAGTATTGCTTCCTGGCTTTTTAATTCCGCTTTGTTAATGTCTTCTTCGCTGATCTGTCCCTGCATTCCGGGTATCATCTCCAGCATTTTTTGCAGAGAGCCCATTTTTTTCATTGCGCGGATTTGATTTAACCAGTCATCCAGAGTAAAATTTTCCTTCTCCATTTTTTTCTGGAGTTCAAGTGCTTCCTTTTCATCTATTACTTCCTGCGCTTTTTCTACAAGGCTGACTACATCGCCCATGCCAAGAATACGGCCTGCAATACGCTCAGGATGGAAGGGTTCAAAGTCTTCAGGTTTCTCGCCTGTGCCTGTAAATTTTAAAGCCTTGCCGGTTACAGTTTTAAGAGAGAGCGCAGCGCCGCCGCGGGTATCAGAATCAAATTTACTCAGGACAACGCCTGTCAGCCCGATTTTTTCATCAAATGTTTTTGCGATATCTGCGGCGGCTTGACCGGTCATTGAATCTGCAACAAGCAGCATTTCTTCAGGGGCTGCCGCTTTTTTAAGGCGGGAAAGTTCCTCCATCATTGGTTCGTCAATTTGCATGCGGCCTGTAGTGTCAATGATGATGGTGTCTATCATATTCTTTTTGGCCCATGTATATGCGTTTTGATAAACTTTTACGCTGTCCTTTGCGCCGTCTTCTTTGTGAACAGGCACGCCAATTTGGCCGCCCAGAACGGCAAGCTGTTCCATGGCAGCCGGGCGTATAAGGTCGCATGCGACAAGCAGAGGTTTTCTTCCTTCTTTTTTAAGGCGAAGAGCAAGTTTTGCGGCGCTTGTAGTTTTTCCGGAACCCTGTAAACCAAGCATTAATATAGTAGTAATTACATCAGGGCCCCGCAGCTTTAATGCGCGGCTTGCAGGATCTTCATCGCCTAAAAATGAAACAAGCTTATCATGAACAATTTTTATAAATTGCTGTCCGGGATCAACAGAACGAAGAACCTTTTCACCCTTTGCCTCTTCGATTGTAGAATTTACAAAGCGGCGCACAACACGCAAATTTACATCAGCTTCCAGGAGCGCCATTTTAATGGCTTCCACTGCATCTTCAATATTTTTTTCGCTGATCGAAGCTTTGCCTGTAACAAAGCGGAGCGCATCAGTGATTTTACCGGTTAATTTCTCAAACATTTATTTCTCCGTCTTGCAAATAAAAGAAAAATATTTACATATCCAGGACTGTAATCAGGTTTTTGCAGAATTTTTTGGGTTCAATTTCCCGGTTTAAAAGTTTGCATAAACCAACAGAAACAGGCATTTTAAGCTTGTATTTTTCCGCAAGAATCATTATATATTTTGCCGCAGCAACGCCTTCCGGCAGATATCCGATTTCATCGATTCGCGCCAGCAGATCATCAATATCTTTATATTTTTCCAGAATATTCCTTTCGATTATTTCTTTGCCGAAACGGCGGTTCCTTCCAAGAACCGAACGGCATGTAACATCCAAATCGCCGATTCCGGATATAGAGGTAAATGTCTCCGGATGTGTTGCGCCTAACGCTTTGCCGAGAAGCTGTATCTCGTTTAACCCGGCTGCAAGCAGAAGCGATTCCGTGCCGTCGCCGAACATGTCAGCTTTGCCCGATGTTTTCAGCGCATCAAGCATTCCAAATGCAATTGCTATAACGTTTTTTGCCGCAGCGGAAACCTGCACTCCGCGGACATCCAAAGATGAATAGACCATAAGGCGCGGATTTTTTAACAAGTCCCTGAAGCGGATGGAATTTTTCGGGTTTTCGCTTGCCGCTATCAATCCTGTTATCTTGCCGCAGGATACTTCCTCTGCATGACTTGGCCCGGAAATGTATACAAGCGATTGACGGAAAAATCCCGGCAGATAATCTTCCATTGTTTCAAGAATCAGGCGCGGCCCGTTATCGGTGGGAAGAAAACCTTTTGTAATTACGGCAATTACCGTTTTTCCCTCACGGATGGATTGTACGGAAATTGATTTTTTTAAGGTGTCCAGAAGGAATAAAGAAGGCACAGCATAAATTAAAAATTGCTTTCCCTCTGCCGCTTCTTCGATATTGGAAGTAGCCTTTAATGTTTCAGGCAGTTTTATATTCGGCAGGTATCTTGTATTTTCATTTTTTTGATTGATATCATCCCTGACTGAAGTTTCATAACTCCAGATTATTACATTTTTTCCCTTGTCGGCAATTACTTTCGCAATTGCGGTTCCCCAGGCGCCAGCTCCCAGGACAGCTATTTGTGTATCCATGCTTTATTATGACTTGTTTTATGTTTTTTCTCAATATATTGGTGCTGGACATAGATTTCATGCCGTGATAATCTTAGATTGTGAGGAAATTAGCCAAATTAACTCTATTTTTCAGTCTTACCTTCATTATATCATTCGTAGCAGCGGCAGGAATCAAATTTCTTTCCCTACGGGTTGATTGGGCAAAAAGCCTGCCGCCGAAACCTGAAACCACGCTTACATTAATAATTGCCGCCGCTCATTGGGCTTTATCCCTTTCTCTTTTCTCAACAATACTTACTACATTAAATTATATTGTAAGAAGAAATCATTTTCCCTTAACGTCAATTGTCTGTGTGATACTTCTTTCTTTTTTCATGTGTTTTGGGATTTCATCAGCTCTGGATCAATGGAAATCAGTTCCTCCTGCCCAGCAATCAGGCATGTCATTCGGCGGAAGGGGAGTAGTTCTTACAAACATGTTAAACAGAAATGAAACTGCGGTTGTTCTTTTAAACGGAACATCGGAGCCGCTAGGTCCGCGTGTAACTGCGATACCGAATCAGCCGATGACATTCCAAAGAACGGCAATCGGTAATTTTGATCTTCCTTCTGTTCCTTTTGGAGATGATACGCCATGGTTTTTGGAAAGCATCGCTATAGATATCAGGCTTAATGCCGAACTGTTCCAGAGAAAATACTCCGAAGGATTTTTTCAGTATTTGATTTACGTCGGCTCTCTGATTTTTCTTTTATGTTCGGTGGGTTATGCGGTTAAATTCAGCGTGTGGCCTCTTGCCAATCTTTTTCTTGCTACTCTTGCTTTCTGCGGCATTCTTGCGTTTAACACATTTTTTAATTCTCCGGAAATGCAGGAGATAATCGGTTCATTCCTTGGCAGCAGGCTGCCTGTAGCTTTTGGCTCTCCTTTGCTGTTTTTGGGTTTTGGCTTGCTTGTAAATATTTATTCGTTTCTGGCTTTTGCCGCAAAAAGGCGTGACGACGATGATTAATATAGATAAACTGCGGACTCCCAATTTTATTTTCATTATATATGTAGGCGCCTCCATTCTGCTTATAATGATTTTCCGTTTTATCTTTCCCGGATCAAATCCGCCTTTAATAATTCATTCATTTAACTGGCGGATTCTGCAGGGAGTTCTTGAAGTATTTAATTTATTTCCTGCGCTTGCTTTTTCTGCGCTTGTAATTCCCTTTGGTCTTGCCTCGTTTGAAGAAAATTATCAGAGTTTTTCTGAAATGTTTTTTAAGCGGCTTGTTGTTTCAGTTATTACCGCAATCTGCGCAGCTGTTCTTTACGGAATTATTTTCTTTCTTGCTCTTCCAATGGTAAAAAATTACGAAGAGAATCTGCGTTACAGCGGAGAGCTTTATCATCTGGCAAAAAAGAATGCATATGAACGCAGGGATGCAGGCGACTGGTTTGAGGCATCGCAATTTCTTGTTGTTTGCGATCGTGTTTGGCTGAACAGTCCGGAGCTGGCTGTTCTTAGAGACGAGATTACAATTAACCTGGAAGGAAAACATGCTTTGGCATATGAGGATGAATACCAGGCCAGAGCGGCATTGGCAAGAGATTATTACCGCGCTGACGGTTCGTTATCTGATGATCAGCAGCCTTTGAGCGCAACGCAGGCAATTACAATGAGCAGAACGGCATTTTCCGAGGAGCGTTTTTTTGACGCTCATTGGCTTGCAAATCTTGGAATACGCCTTGCTGTAAGGGGAAGCGCAGAAGCTGCAAGTGCAGCGCAGCTGGCAAGTGAAGCATGGAACATGATTTCTTCACAGGAGCCGAATAGAAGAGAAACTCGCCTTTATGATCTTTTTAATTTAAAACTTTCCGGCTACAGAGCAATGGGAGTTGATGACTGGATAGGCGCATATTATATTTTCCAGGAATTGATCGCTTTAACTCCGGATGATCCCGATGTTAAAAAATTTTATGCGGCAAGCGAAGAGGGAGCTAAAGAAACTGCGTTCTTTATAGACGAGATGCAATTATTTTTTGGCGATATATTAAATGGAGCTGTGTTTTCTCTGCCGGTTACCGGAGGCAGAGCGGTCATTCGTTTTTCCAGCCTGACTACATCGCCGGATGTCGCTTACGGCATTGGATTTGAATACATGGAATTTGACGAAAACTCAAATATCAGGGCAAGCGCCGCATCACGTTATGCGAAACTTATGCCATTTATGCTGAACGAAAAGCCGCAGATAATGATTTTAACGCATGCCCTGGATCGTTATGATAAAGATTATTTTTATGAAGGTCAGTGGCTGCTTGGAAACCCGCCGGCAGGCGGCTTAATTCTTGATATAAGTTATGAAGATTTTCTTCTTGTCTCTCATGTTCGGCACGGGCTTGCAAATCTTCAGATTGATGAGCTTTTTTCGGCTGCAAACAGGCTTAATAACGCCGGATACGTTAATCAAATATTCCAGGCGGAGATACTTAACCGTTTCGGCACAGCTTTATTTTTCCTGCCAATGGCAATTATTATAATTGTCATTGGATGGCGTTACCGCGCAAAGAAAAAACCGCGGTACTTCTTTGTGCTTCTGCTTCCTGTTTTGCCGGTTGTTTTTCATGGTTTTACATTTCTGTACCGCTCGGTTCTTAACACTATTGGAATTTGGCTTGTTCTAAGCGCAGGGTTTACAGCCGCGCTTATTGTATACATTTTTACTCTTGCTGTTACATTATTTATATCGCTTATCGCGTTATCTGCACAGCACAGTTAATTTTAATTAACGTTAATCATTATATGCTGTTTTCTTTTTCTAAATTGAGCAGTTGCTGTTTAAGTTCCAGTCCGCCTGCATATCCTGTTAAACTCCCGTCATGTCCGATTATACGGTGGCATGGTATAATAATGGCAGCAGGATTACGGTTATTTGCCATGCCGGCAGCCCGGCTTGCTTTTGGGTTTTCAATCATAGCTGCCAATTGTCCGTAACTGCGGGTTTCACCGTAAGGAATAACCTGTAAGGCATTCCAGATTTTAAGCTGAAAAACGGTTCCATGCAAAGCAAGAGGCAAATCAAAAACTTTCAGCTTCCCGTTAAAATAATCATTAAATTGTTTTGCAGCTTTTTTTATTATAGGAGTTTCGTTTTTCTTCCAGTCTTCTGTATTCTTTTTTATTTTGAAAGAGACATTGCAAATTCTGCCGTTTTCTTCCGCAATAATTAAATTACAGAATTTATAAGTATAATCGTAATAATAAATCATAAATATGCTCTGTTTTCATGTTACTGGAATTATTTTTTTATGTATAGTATAAATAATCAGGAGATATTTTTGAAAACTTTTTTTGCATCCTGGAACCTCCGCCATCTGCTGCTGCTGGGAGTACGTTTTTTATATTTGGTTGTCGGGCTTTTTTTCTATGCGCTTGGAATAATTATAACTATAAAAGCGAATATAGGATATTCTCCATGGGATGTTTTCCATGTCGGAATTGTAAATAATACCGGATTAAGTTTAGGGATTATATCAATATTAGTAGGATTGGTGATATTGGTAATTGTTACCCTTTTAAAAGAAAAATTGGGTTTGGGAAGCATATTTAATATGGTATTGATAGGATTATTCATAGATATTTTTTTCCCGCACATTCCGGTAATGATGAATCCGGTAATCGGAACAATAATGCTGATAGCTGGTCTTTTTATTATTGCCTTGGGTTCATATTTTTATATAAAATCAGCTTTTGGCGCCGGGCCAAGAGATAATTTAATGGTTGTACTTGCACGGAAAACAAAACTGCCCATAGGTTTTTGCAGATGCATAATTGAATTACTGGTAACAATTATCGGCTGGATTTTAGGCGGTATGGTCGGATTCGGAACCGTAATATCTGTAATTGCAATTGGAATTTGCGTTCAAATTGTATTTAGATTATTCAGATTTGATGTTACATCGGTTAAACATGAAACATTAGGTGACACGTATGCAGAGATAAAGAAAGTGTTTTTGAGGAAAGAGGTATAATTATAACTGGCATAAAGTAACAGTTGAACCTTAAACCATAGGAACAAATCTTACAGGGAGCAGATCTTTTTCGGTAATATTTTTATCTTTTTTTGTAATGAGTTTTAACATTTGAGTCGAATGTATTTTTCCAACCGGTATAATCATTTTACCGTTTTCTTTTAACTGCTCAATTAATTTTTCCGGTAATTCTTCAGGAGCTGCAGTTACAATAATTGCATCGAATGGAGCTTCTTCCGGCCAGCCTGAGTAACCGTCTCCGTGTTTTACATTAATATTATTGATATTCAATGCAGTAAAAATCTTTTTTGAGCGTAAAGCAAGTTCATCCAATAATTCAATTGTATATACTTCGCAGCCAAGATAAGCAAGAATTGCAGCCTGATAACCTGAGCCTGTTCCAACCTCAAGGATTTTCATACCGCAGGAAAGTTCAAGCTGCTCGGTCATATATGCAACAATATAAGGCTGCGAAATTGTCTGCCCCAATCCGATTGACAAAGGCGAATCATTATAGGCCTCATTCTTTTGATCATCCAAAACAAAAAGATGCCTTGGCACATTTAACATAGCATCCAAAACAACCAAAGACTTAATATTTCTTGCTTTTAACTGTTCAATAACCATTTTATTACATGCTAATTCAAAATCTTTTGTCATAGTAAATATTTTTCCCAAATAATAATCATAAATACATTATAGCATATTTTTGTAAAGGAATTACCGTTTAAAAACTAAAGATTTTTTACGTAAAATATGCTAGTATTCTCACATGCCATTATCCTGGAATGAAATCAAGACACGAGCAGCCTCCTTTGTTCTTGAATGGAAAGAGAAAGGCGCAGCAGTAAAAGAAAAAGCCGAAGCCCAAACATTCCAGACAGAGTTCCTGAAAATATTTGGAGTATCAAGAAAAAAAGTTGCGTTATTTGAGCATGAAATACGTTACGAAAATTCAACAGAGCGCGGTTATATCGATCTTTTCTGGAAAGGTCAAATCATCATTGAGATGAAAACACCCGGCAAGGATTTAGACAAAGCGTTCGAACAAGCGAAGTCCTACGCCTTGAGTCTGCCGCAAAAAGAAATACCTAAAGGCATTTTAACCTGCGATTTTCTCAATTTTCAATATTACGATTTGGAGCATGATGCGAAGTGCCACACCTTCAAACTTGAAGAACTGCCTGCTCATGTCGAACTGTTTGGTCATCTTGCAGGTTATAAAGAAATCGATTCTTTCAAACAATGGGATCCTGTAAACATCGAAGCTGCGGTGGAAATGGGAAAACTCTACAACCGCCTGAAAGAAATCGGTTATTCCGGTCATCAGCTTGAACTGTATCTTGTGCGCCTGATGTTTTGCTTGTTTGCAGACGACACAGGCATTTTTGAGCCACCGAATATGTTCAACAGATATATTCTTGAACGCACAAGCGAGGACGGAAGCGACCTTGCTCTGCATTTGCAAAAAATATTCGAAGTGTTGAACAAACCGAAAGATAAACGCCTTAAAACAATTGACGAGCAGTTAAATCAATTTCCGTACGTGAACGGCGCGTTATTCGAAAAAACAATCGAGACTGCCGACTTTGATCGTCCAATGAGAGATACGATAATCGAAAGCTGCACGCTTGA